>Ga0209700_105093_pt1 | contig 22694 bp, 7 predicted proteins | sample SiratroredBW_FD_187528 | JGI IMG/M metagenome (GOLD analysis project Ga0209700, IMG submission 187528) | Root nodule microbial communities of legume samples collected from California, USA - Siratro red BW (SPAdes) (version 2) | ecosystem: Host-associated > Plants > Roots > Nodule | place: USA... | reverse complement strand
ACTGAGAGAACTCCACGAGAAAAATAAACAAACGCAAAAAAAAAAAAAAAAAAAAAAAAAAAAAAAAAACGAAGAAGCTGGCGATAAACATATAGAGAAGAAGCGGAGTATGAATATAGGAAAAAGGAAAGGAAAGAGGAGAAGTGAAGTGAACCTTGTTCGGTCTTAGCGTTGAGGAAGGTGCGGGAAGAGACTGAGGCGGACATGTTAGGGGAAGAATGTTTGGCGGAGACGAGGCAGTTATCTTTAGGAGTGAGGGAGGAGAAGGAAGGCGAGGGCGCGGTAGAAGATCGCAGAGAGATGGAGGAAGCGGAAGAGGAAGAAGAGGAGGAGGAGGAGGAGGAAGAGGAAGAGGTTGAAGAGAGAAGCGGAACCCTAGGAGTTGTAGGCGCAGGGAAGAATGTGGTTGGCGGCGTGGAGAAGAGGAAGCTAGTTTTGTTGAGGCGGAGGAAGGGAGGGATAGCGTGTGCCACACAGTAAGCTGAAGAACCGGTCATGGTCATTCTTCAAAGATCAAACCCGAAAGAGAGGGTGTGTGAAAGAGAGAGAGATAGGATCCGTTCGTATGTGGTGAGTGCGAGGGATTGGCGGGCACACGTGCTTTTCGTCTCCCTGGGACCCACCTGCAACTGTGTGACTGTGGGACACGTGGACACCCTCCAACGGACCCGATACTTGAACGGATAAAACTCCAAGTAACATTATTTTCTTACAACAAATCTTTTAATCATTAATAGGTATATTTTTTAATTTTTTAGGTAAATAATAATTATGATAAAAAATGTGTTAATAGAAGTTGTGTGTAAAATTTTTCATGCTTCTGTTGAATATTCTTTGTCTGCGCTTTAAGCCATGTGCCGTACATGTCGCTTTCGCTCTCTTGAGTGTATCATTCTTCCATTGAATTCCAACTTTGATTTTTTCTCCACATTTTTTAGTTTAATAAATTTGTATATTGACATAATCAAAAATCACTTCTCTGAGATTTTTAAAGTAATTACCATAACTCTATGTAGATTTATTATTATATTAAATTGTGAAATGCTAACAACAGTTCCTTTAAATGTTTTCTTAATGAAGTGGTGTTATAATTAATTTTCCTATATTACATGTTCTGTGAGATATAGAAGACTGAATTAAGGCCATAATAAACTTGTTTATGAGCAAATTAAACAAACAAAACGATCTCTCCATTCATGAAAACTTCAATTATTATATCATATAAGGTCTATTTCTTTGCTGGCTCAAAGAATTTTGGGGAACGAATACCAACGATTAATGTAAATTAAAATAGAGATAATCCAACTAATTATAATTTAGAATGAAATAATTCTTAAAATACATCTTTTCGAGAATTATTACCTTGGGACTGAGATGCCATTATAGTAATAACATATGGCTAACTCTTTAGATGAATTATTGTCCCTTAGTTTTTTGTTTGGAAAAGATAATTCCTTTGGAAGTTAATAAAAAATGGTTTTCCAGCAAGTTGGTGCTTTCCCTGTCTTGATGTGTTCTATGCTATCTTTTGTCATATTTGATACCAAAATTGATATGAGTGTTTGAAATCAGAAAAAGGAAACAAAAAAGAAAAGAAGTAACTGCAGTATTTTTTCACTTTTTTATTAGTACATCACAAAAAAAAAAAAAAAACTCATGCACCTTATAGCAAACTTTTTTCTTTATATAATTAAAAGATCCTCCTTAATTAATACAAACATGATCTTGATCTGAAAGATGCATTACGTTAATTCGCAAAGAAGCGACACATATGTTATTGTGATAGGAAGGGACAAAACCTTAAAAAGGGATGTGTGTAGTGAAATTTTGTTTTAGATGAGAAAGTGAATATTTTAATAAAGCATGAACTAATTAATTAACGAGGAATTATACGCACAGTAAACGTCAGAAAATGTCACTTTACACCATGATAACAGTTTTGGATACACCTTTAAAAAGAGCATGACAAAGATCTATTTTTTTTTTTAATGTTTAAAAGAAGTAGTTATTCTATAATCAAAGGATCATCGATGAGAATAAAAGGTATTAGCTCAAGTCAGCCACCAGCTACGGATGTATCAAGGTGGCAAGTGGCCCCCTTCACTCTTCTATATATATATATATACATTTATGATAATTAGATTCATTTTGTAATAGGTGTGAAGCTTAATCAAATTGCGTCTTTAATCATTTTTATAAAATATAAATTTAATCAATATTCAACGTTTAAAGTTTGTTATATCGTTTATCAAATTTGACATAATTTATATTTTTATAAATATGATATTTAATAATGCAAAATTACACATTTTAAATGTTATATTATCCATTAAAATCAAGTGATGTGGTGAACTTATTGTGTGAAATTTTTGTATACATGATCTAATTAATAAAAAGTGTGAAATTCAAGAGATTAAATTTGCATTCTTTCAGAGGTTATATATATATATATATATATAAGAAATCAAAAATCAAATTAGCTTTAAAACGTTTTTTTTTCTTGTAATTTTATTATAAAAAGTATTTTATATTTTCTTGTAATTGTATTGTCCCTCCCAAAATTTAAAAATATTTAAGATATATAAAGAACAAAAATAAATATATTTTATTTTAACTGATGTGGAGAGTAAATAGTTTGATAATAAATTAGATAAAATAATCATATTTACTTGGAACATGACAGTATCACTTAATTTTTCTAAAAAATACTCAAACAATTAAAACTATCTGCAATTTTGGAACAGTGGGAGCAATTTTAATAAATAACACACATTTTACTATTATATTTGTAGAAAATAAAAAGACAAATATGTTGAGTCATTATTTAAAGTTACCATTCGATTTACTTTATTAATCTTCCTCTTTGTCTTTTTTTTTTCATTATCTGTAAAGGTAATATATTACTTAGTCCATTTTTATGTAAAGTAAAAACACTTAAATTAAAAAGATTAATAACTTGTGAAAATAATTTAACTACTTAGTCTTTCAAAGATTCAAGAATTATAAAAATAGTTTATATTACCAAACTGTATAATATTTCAACTATTATGTCACTGTTATTTACTTTTAAGAGTATATACTGTTTTGTATGATGTACTTCTTTGTTAAGGATAGTATCTTAATAAAATTTTGTTCTCGTACTTCTTATCATGTTATAGTATTGTATATTTCTATAAAAAAATTATGAAAATATATAATTTTAGTTGTGAAAGACTTTAAATATAGCTTACTAACATATTTTCTTACATTTATAATATTTCACATTTCAAACTCTTAAACATGAAATGAATAAACTTTCATGTTAGTCAGTAGTTTATGAATTTTTAAATAACAACAAGAAAGACTGAAACACGGTAAACAAAAGATTGTAACAACAATATAACAATTAAAGGTATCAAACTATGAGAAAATCATTCCTCCAACTTGTAAGATTTTTTTAAGAATAACAATGATAAAAGATGACAAATAACAATTACAATAAGAGACACAAATATTTTAACTTGAGAGAACTTGTGAGAAATAAAAACTCATTATGGGTTAGTCAATTAAGGTTTACTAAGATTAAATAAGTATACAAGAGAGTTACATTAAATATATAAACAAGTGTTTACAATTAGACAATATTTTAAATTAATAAACCTTTTAAAATTGAAAAATAAAGAGAATGAATCTAAAAAGAACAATTGTGGTCCCAATGATCAAAATAAATAATATTACGCTGGGAACCTCTTCTCCAATTTCAATCTGTAAACAAAGTGAGAATTACAATTTTACTAAGGTTCTTCGATAAATATACAAATATAGGTTCATTTGAGATTTACAATAAAATGGAAGGTAACATAAGATTGGAACCATTATACAAATTCAATGTTAAGCCAAATTCAAAACACTTACTATTAACCAAACATTTGTATTGTTAATAAAACAATACTTAGGTAGAATAAATTCTGAACTCCTTATATTAAAAAAACCATGTGCGTTACTGGTGTTCAAGAGTTTGGAGATTTCCACATACATCATGTAAGATTTATTAAGACTTTGTTTGGTTGAGACAGCAGATTTGGGTAGATTTAAGAGAAAAGTGTGTGAAAAGTTAGGTTGTCTGGATGAATGGATGGTGAGAAAAGAAGATATTTGGGAGGAAAGTTTGTGAGTGATGTGATGGTTATAATTTATATTGGTATTTTTTAATTGATAAAAAATGTAAGGTTACAAATTTGCCTTTGTGATTAAAAAATGTTGAAAATGAAATATGATTAATTTAGTAGGAGTAATTGATGAACATTTTAGGTAATCTTGTGAAAAATGTATAATTAAAATTTATCCTTGTAGTTGAAATTATTATTTAACAAAATATGATTAATTTGTTAGGCGAAGGATTATTATTGTAATTATGAAATAGTAATATAAGAAGTTTTCTCATTGTGGTTAAATTTAATTTTAGGTATTGTTGATATATTGAAATTTTGCTGAAATTTGGAAGTTCTAAAAAATTTATTGAAACGGAATTATAAAATTCATTAAATTACTGAAAAAAAAAACAATACGATTAAAGTAATTATAATGGAAGTCATCTATTTTGCGCTCGACCTGGTTAATTATATTATGCACTCAAAGTAATTATAATGGAAGTCATCTATTTTGCGCTCGACCTGGTTAATTATGTTATGCACTCGGTCAAATCTAGTCTGCATATCTATCCGCAATCATCTAATACGGTGTACATATGAATCCTCAAATTATTGAATCCTCTGTGGAAGCATCTTACCATCACGAGGAATTGGGGATACTAGTGCCTCGGGTGTGGGTTGTTGGACATCGTCATGGGTTTACGGTGACTCTTCATCATCTTAATTGTGCAATGTTTTTTTACCAAGAAAATTTGACCAACCTAGGTTCACATATGACTCCATGGATAACTCCACGTTGAAGACATGTAAGATTTATGACTATTTATTGAAACAATTTGTGCAATGTTTTTTTTTTACCAAAATAATTGTTACTATTTATTGAAATTCATAATGAATATCCTATATAATTTAAATAAATGAATTAATAAAAATCATAAATTACTAAATATAATTTTTAATGTATTCAATAATTTAATATAATTTTTAAATAATATTAACCTAATTCCTAAATATACCATATACAAAGAGAGATATACCAATTAACTATGCACAACAAATCCAAAATAAATCATATTGTATAAATATTCACCATTAACCTCAATAGCAATAGGTATTCAAACTTTGCTAAATCATATTAACAACACAACAATAAAGACAACACTGATAAACAACACCAGCAACACCAAAACCATGTACCTATGGAAACCAAATAAACACAACTTCAATCCATCACACAAACCAAAACAATAAATGCTCAACCCAACCCACACACACGAATCCACATAGCGATCCAAAAGCACTGCAATATCTCCAGGAAACCAACGCTTTCCACCACCAACCAAACCACATGAAACTCAGGAACAAACTCCTGCATGTCATAATGAAGATCACCATCAGCAACCTCAAAGCAAGGGAACAAACATCACTCAAGCGCCAAATATGAACAACGACACAGATAATTGATCATTGGAAGAATATAATCTATTATATGTATAAAATTTGACACATAGTCGATTATGGTATCAGGATAATTAATTATGCTTGGCAAAATATATGTATACTCGATTATACTCTTTGTCATAATCGATCATCACCAGGTTTGAATCTCACTGCTATGACAAATCTCATTCACTGCCAACCTTCGCCGCCACCTTCTCCTGCGACCACGAAATTCTACCACAACACACCAAGCCACCAACTTTCTCACCCACCACGGACCTTTAACTCATTAGCTCATAAAAGACAAAACAAAGAGCCAAAGTAAGAGGAAGAAGAAGACTCAACCAGTAACCATACTATCTCCAACGTCCCTTTTTAATGGTGAATTCAAATCCCTCAACCACCATCAAACGCAATCAAGATTACTCTGCCAAGTCTCATAAGAATCTCTGCTAAAGGTGTTGTCATGCATGTAGTGTAACGTTACACAGTAAAAGATACTATAGAAGCACATGTAAAGTTAGAAATGTATTTGCACATATGTCACTATGACTTTCCCTTCTCTTCTTCGTACTAGAGTGTAGATGAAGCCCTCGTCGACTCCCACCTTTCCACACTTCTAAATCAACACAAATAATCTCAACCAAACAAGAATGATCCTACCATTTTATCATCACATACAATTAACCCCCAACCAAACACAACATAAAAGAAATAACCAGTCCCCTACTGATTTTGTAAAGACATTTTTTTAGCTTAAGCCATGTCCGTCTAAACTCGTTCTAAGATGTTATCTAGAGGAGGCCATAAAACCTTCACTTTATTTTGTTCCAACAAGAGCTCCTTTAGCCAATTTATTCAGTCAAGAGAAAACTTAACTGATTATACTATATGTCAAACACAGTAGTATTTGCCCAAAAATGGTAGCCTATTTAAGGAGGAAGACGCCAAAACTATAATGGGGCTGGCTCACCCTGTTCAAGATTGCTTTGCCTTTCTTGTCCCCCGTGAAGTTGACAATCAATAACTCTTCTGTTTAGATGAAGCAATTCACGAAATTCATTGATAACAACCTGATGATACTCAGTCTAGACTGACACCTACAAAATCCCTTCTGCGATCTCCATCTCATCAGCGAGAATCAATAGGGAAAGATAAAGTTGGCGAAGAAGCCAATAGTGGAATTGATACATTAAAGAAACCACGGAGCAAATAAAAAGTTAGGTGAAGGAAAGACGAAATGATGAATTGCTCAATAGAGTAACGTGTCAGACCCTGGTTCATGGCTACCCATGCAACTTATTGTTTTCACATTCATATCAGTGTATCATGTCATGGGCTAACAACACAAAACAGCTTTTCGTTTGCTCTTTTTCTTGGCCTCGCCATGGTCAGCTGCAATATATCAATTAACATACCCACTCATCCCCCCTTTAAATCCTTTATTCCTTTGTGTCCCATCATGCCTGAAAATTTGCCCTCAGAAAAAATTTTTGGGTAGGGTAGTACTCAGATTTAGATATCCACGTGAATAAAAATAACTTCTGTAACTCACCCTTCTCTACAATCAAAACAGAGACCCCAGGACGGGGGAATCAACAAAATACTAAAACAGTTAATTGGAAGTTGCTGTCTATAAATACTATTACAAAAGTCTAGGTATACTACTATTACTTTTTATTGTCCAAGGGTCCGATCAAAACCAACAACAGCCACATGAACCCAAATTAACCAAGGAAGTTCATGATCACCAAATGAAGCACCAGATTACAGAGAACAAAATCTGCAAAAGCTCGCTCGGGTGCAAGATCCTGCAGTACGATGAAAAGTCAAATATGTGTAAGAATATATCAAGTGAACAAACAAACACAAAATATGAATTTATTTCATTCTTGCTTTGATTTGTCGTATTAAAGATGTAGGGGTCTAAGTTTGAAACTAAATCCGTTAGCCAGATTGTTGACACATAACATGACGGTTAAAAGAAAGCAAACCTAAAAATCTTATAGGTTGCAACTTGCAAGGGTAATTGCAGGTTCTCAATTTTAATATATCAATTCAAAGATCAAAATAGATTAGCCAAGAATTTTTACCTTGAATTCCTTATTCTCTTTATTCACTTGGATCCTGAGACAAACTGGTCCACAATGAAAGAAGGAATACAATGATCAGAAAGACGAGAACAATATGTTCGTAGCAGGTTTATACGGCCCATGCCGTGCACATGTATCTAGTAGATTCAGAGAGCTCACAGTGTACCAAAATGTGTTGGTGTATGTAAATATTCATAACAAGCTAGCCTGCAAATTGTTATAGACCGAGAACACTTACCAGCAAGTACAGCAGTTCCGACACAAGAAAGTACTCCTGATAGGAAGGAGTTAAAAGGAAATGATCCCACCAAAGCCATGTAAACTACCTGTTCGAAAACAAAAAGAACTCGATTTTCAACACATGCAACTTAACATAAACCCACAAAACAGCTTGAACCCTCGTAAAAAAATAAATAAATTTCATCAGTACATTTTTCTTCAAAAACTAGAAGCGGGATTACAAAATTCTGGAGACACTTCCTGGATCCACACTCGATGCCTATGCAGTTTCACCATAACATCCAATGCACAAGCTAGTTTAATGTAACCTATGAAACACGGATACTGACACAAACACAGATATCACACGGACACGCACACAAGTGTAATCTCCAAAATATAAGACACGGAGACACAAATCTATATATTACATTACTATGAATTATATAAATTGACAATCAAGATTTATGTATTAAAAAATTATTTATGAACAAGATTAGTCAAATATAATAAAAAATGAATCTAATTCATTCATCTAAAATCCAAAAGGTGAAGAGAAACATATATAATCTAAATATTTTTTATTATATATAAGATTTGTTTCTTATCTCTGTAATAAGTTTGCAAGTTGTTAGAAATTGTATTAGTTCCTTTTAAAATTGTGTTGGAACCATGTTGGAATTGTTAGATACCTAAAAAAATGTCTTTTGAATTGGACACTTCACCGTTACGTGTCGCATATCCACTTCGTGTCGGACACGGAACACGTCACTTAAAAAGGAGTGTCCGAGCTTCATAGATTGTAACCCTCCTCTCTAAGGTCATAATAGGAGGGATTTGTGATTGAGCATTAGAGACCCTTATTCAAGGCAACCAAATTCTGCTTCTATTTCCAGTAAACACAGATCAGAGGCTAATAGAAATAGCAATATCATTCCTTGAGCTTTGGTTATTCATAGAAGAATGTATCTTCCATTAAACAAATTCTGTTAATCGGATACAAACAAACAAATGCTGCTGATATTTCCAGTAAATACAGATCAATGACTAATCGAATACCAACATCATTCCCTGAACTTTGATTATTAAGAAAAGAAGAAATCCGCCATTAAGCAGATGCAGAAATGGCTATATATACATATACATACATATATAAAATTGTGCCAACGACCTCAAATAGCAATAACCCAAAAATATTTGCTTCCCAGAATCGGGCACGTTTGATTCCCTTCAATTTTTATTATTTTCAAAGCTGTTTTTCTAAAGAATTCAATACTTCTCAGCAAGCAATTTCTCATCCAAAATCTAAATTAAAAAGTTGTTTTCAAAACCAGTGTTCTAAAAAACACAGAACAGAAACAGCTGGGAGATGCTTTCTCATCCTCTTCTTCTAATTTCTTCAGTGCTTTGGTTCAAGTGTTCAGAGGACAAACCAGAAACCGAAATGTGATAAAGGAACAGACATTTCAAATGTGCTCAGGAACAATAAAATTTCAGAAAGCAGTAAACGAACAAGGCCTAGATCTTCTGAATTCAAGCACTTGTTTTTCAAATACGAAGGCGAAATGGCCAATAACAGCGTAAAACTAAAATCCATCAAGTCAAATAAAAAGCAGACTGATCTGGCGCTAAATTTGATATTGAAATGAGCGAAATTGTGTAAGCAAAAGTTATTAGAAAAGGGAATAAAAGACAAATGCAGTGAAAGTAGTGGAAAGTACCTGGATAACAGCGGTGAAAACAGCGAACATGACGTAGAGGTCAATGATCTGAAAAAAAGAGCAAAATTGGGGTTGGAAAAAAGGGAAAAAAGAGTGTATAGAGATTATTTGAATGAATGGAGAAGGAAAGAGAGGAACCTTGAGATTTGTGGGTGTTGCGGCATAAGCAGACCAAAGAGCTCGGAAAAGGTCTTGTGCATCCTTGCTGCTAGACCTCGCCATTCTCTCAGATCTTCGCGATTTGGCAATGCACCACAAAAACCCTCTTCTCTTCTCTTCTCTAAACTCCAACTTCAACGCACACAACTCCAAAGTCGTCGTCTTTGCCAAATCACCTCTCAGAAATTTCCATGTTTTTTTTTGTCTCTTGGGCTTAGGCCCAAACCCACTTCAAAAAAGCCCATTACATACTTTTACACATTAAATACTTTCATAAATATTATTTTGAACTTAAGATCTGTTTTAATTTTGCGGAAGGAGGCATTTACCAATTTTAGTGGTTTCAAAATTTACAAATTTATGCCCCATAGATTTAGCCTGCTCTTCTCTTTTTGTCTCTTTTCATTTCTTTATTCTTCTTCCCTATCAGTTCTTCTCTTCAGCCAAGTGCCTGAGCTGAAATGGCGTCGTTTTTGTCTATTATCCCTGCCGTTTCGGTTCGTCCCATTCCCAGTGCCTTCTCCATCAGAAGACCTCCTTTTCAAGCCCAACCCACCTTGCATTTCAAAAATCACCGGTCAGTACTCCAATCCCCTCCCCCGACTTCACAATTTCTTCTCCTTCATTTTCTTTTTCCGGGTTTAATTTTTTTGTTAAATAAATCTGGAGTTCTTGTTTTTTCTGCTATTTGTCAGTGTTTGGAACACGTGTCCGGGAAATTAGTTTACTGGGTTCTTTGTTTGTTCGGTGATGGGTGGTTTGATTTCACACTCGTCAATTTGAGTTTTTGGGTGGAAGTGGACGTAGTGGGTGGTAAGTTCAATTTCAGGGTTGTTCAGTGAAGGAGTTTAGGCTAGTGGTTTTCGTTGTTGCCTGATTAGTTTCTGATCTAAGGATTTTAGATATTTGGTTTGGGACGGTAAAAAAAATCAAGTCTTTTTAGCTTACATTGGGAGTGAAGGGAGAACTGTAAAGTGGGGTTTCAGCATGTTGTAGGTGAACTTATTTAACAAGGTTCAATGGTTTACATTGGATTGTAAATAAAAGATTTTGGCATTGATCAAGGGAAGCACTTATGTAGTGCTTTTGTGCTTCAGTGTACATACTTTTTCAATATAATTCTCAAATTTCTGTGTTGCTTGTGACAAACACTTTGCATTAAGTTTAGATGATCTCTGCTTAGCTATTTGGTGATGGTCATGGATCGTTACCGTGGCACAGGTGCGCAGTTCATCACTTTTTACATTATCATTACAGGACCACCTTTAGGTGAATTCAGCATGCTGTGCATGGTATGGGGATTTCAGTATATGTGTGGTACACAGGGTTATTTAGGGAGCTATGTAACTAGTATTGACCAAGTTTGACTTCCCTTTGCTTAATGGGAATATGGTATGGTGATTTTGGTACACCGTACAGAGGGTTATTGTGGGAGTTACGTAGCAATGGTGATTTATATTGACCATGTTTGGCTTCCCCTTTCCTTAATGGGTTCTGATTGTTGACTGATCCTAGACAGGATTTAAATATCTATGGAATGCTGTCTAATGGTTTATGTATACTTTTCTGCAGGTTTGCAGTTAACTTTAGTTATGCAGAAGCAGGTGTTAATGTTGATTCTATATCTAACACCATAGATGTTGTGGCTGATGTTAAAAGTGAACGGGTATGTATATATCTCATTCTTTTAATGATATGAGGCATAAATTATGTATTTTTGGATCTTTTTACATAAAAGTTCTTGCATTTATGTCTCTCTTTGTAGATTGTAGTCTTAGGAGGAAATGGCTTTGTTGGTTCTGCCATATGCAAGGCAGCAATATCTAGGGGCATAGAGGTCATAAGCGTAAGCAGGTTTGAAAAATGTCCAACCAATTGCCTGCATCTGTCTGTCTATTCGTCTCCTCGTCTCTGTATTTTGTTTTTGCTTATTTAACAAACTTTTTGTTTTACAGGTCAGGGCGACCCACTGACACAGGTGCTTGGGTAGACCAGGTTACTTGGATTTCAGGCATGTTAACTTAACCTAATAATAAACAGATACATCATTGTTTTCTTGATATTGATTAAGGGAATCTGATACACAGGAAGAGGGTGGGTGAGAGTAAACACCATTTGGATTGTTGAGAAGAACAGGAAACTATTGAGATCAATAATGATGCCTAAAATTTACTCACTTTGTATCGTTAATCAATATGTCTGTGTTACAGTATTTATCTGTTGCCTTTCCAATTGTGCTTATGTTTATAACCTTTTATTGATAAAAGAAATGCAGATGTACCCAAAAATCACGGCACAATCTTAGCACAGGACTTTACAGTTTTGAAGTTGAAATTAAGCATTTGATTGATAGATGTCAAATTAGTGTATTATGAATTCGTGATAACTCAGAATTAACTATGATAAACAGGGTTTGCTTTGAATAACTCTGCAGATTTTAATACACTGTGATTTGACCAATTAAAGTATAATGTCAATGTTATCTTTAATATTATCTTCTACACGATTGTTGGTGTATATCATATTAGCCGGAAGGTATACACACCTAGTATGATCTGATAAAGAAGATCCTATTGTTTCCTCTGATGAATTATTCCGGTTGATTTGGTAGCATTTTAACATAATAATCATATCATTGAATGTATATTATGACATATGCAAAATGTAATGTGTTGTGGCATATAAACAATTTTTCAAGTGATATCCATTTTTTTCCTCTTAAGGCTAATCAGTATATTGCCTGATGTGCAGGGGATGTTTTTTATGTAAACTGGGATGAAGTACTTCCTGGAGCTACTGCAGTTGTTTCAACACTTGGAGGTTTTGGTAGTGATGAACAGATGAAAAGAATTAATGGCGAGGCTAATGTTGTTGCTGTGAATGCTGCAAAGGAATATGGTGAATCATCTCATTTCACCTGTGTTCGACCTTCATTATTCATGTCAGACTATATTTTAGACATAGAGTTTCATGCATACCCTTCCATAATGCAAGACGTAACCTTTTGATAGCAATGTTCTCTGATCTTTATGAAGCGAGCGTCAAGCTCATTTAAATTACTTAATTGCCATATGTTACCACAGGTAGGCAGCTTTATTTGAACAAATGTGATGAATTGTCTAATAGTATTACATCAAGAAGATCACAACTATTTACAAATATGCTAGTAGGAAATGAATCCATATGTATTCAAATTACTTAATTGCCATATGTTACCACAGGTAGGTAGCTTTATTCTAACAAATGTAATGAATTGTCTAATTGTATCATTACATCAAGATCACAACTATTTACAAATATGCAGTAGGAAATGAATCCATATGTGATTTCTAGAGTTCTTTTCTCTGAAGAGATGCTATTCTCTATCTGTCACTTTGTTGAAGTCTCCAATTTGCTCTGCTTTATTTAATTTTTTGAGAATATTTATGGATCTAGGGAAGGATTAGTGAAATTAACCAATGCAACTATTTTTATAACTGCAAAATTACATCATTTTCAGTTGTCACTTAAAATTTGATCAAACTATAGGATCAATTCTAGGTAAGGTTTAGTTACTAATTGCATGTCATCTGCAATGCCATGTGATGTGATTTGTAGTGAAATTTAAGGAAATAGTTATGACCTGCAGTGACAAGCAGCTAACTCTGACTTACCAGTTGTGTCAAAAAATCCATTGGCACTTTCCCAATTCAGCAAGTTCATTTTGCACAAAAGTTTCTTCACATTTCAGCTTGTTGGTTTGGATGAGAAATTGTTGTAAGCCGTTTCTTACATTCACGTTAATTCTATTGAGATATGTGGCTTTAGACGATTACATACTTGCATTCTATTCGGGATATTTCTTCTTTATTAGATGCTTTGAATTTATTAATGGAACCATAAATTAATGTGCTATTCTGTTCTCACCTCACTTCTGCATTGCAGGAATTCCCAAATTCATATTGATCTCAGTTCACGATTATAACTTACCGTCATTTTTACTTTCCTCTGGGTACTTCACGGGAAAGAGGAAAGCAGAATCCGAGGTTCTATCTAAATACCCCAATGCAGGTAATTATTCTAGTCTGTCAGTCTTAAACTAAATTGGTATTCCAGATTTGTTAAGAAGGATCCAATGGTTACTTATTTGCTGATAGCATCACCAGATGTGTATACGATTCAATTTTTTGAATTGAAAAGACTATTTTAAAATTAACATAGCGAAAGCTCATTGAGGATCCTGCAATAGATTTTATGGAAGATGAATATCATATTTTTGAAGGATATAGAACTAATGGATAGGTCTTACTGTTTTTATTGATTGCATTGAATTTCACTGTCTTGTTAACATCTTCAGGTATTGTCTTAAGACCTGCTTTCATATATGGGAAAAGGAGAGTAGATGGTTTTGAGCTTCCTTTGGATTTGGTAGGGGAGCCAGCAGAGAAAATTCTACGAGCAGTAGAGAACTTTACCAAACCTTTAAGCTCTCTTCCTGCATCTGATCTACTCTTGGCTCCACCTGTTAGTGTTGATGATGTTGCATTGGCAGTTATCAATGGTGTCAGAGATGATGACTTCTTTGGCATTTTTACAATTGATCAGATCAAGGAAGCTGCCAATAAAGTGCGGGTATGATCCACCTACATGTGGGAAGTCAACAGAGATAAAGCTGCAATTACAAAATTTGTACAGGGAGTAACTACATTGAGGTCATTTTCCTCGTTGCGTTAATAGCAGCAGCTTTTGGAGCAAAATCTTTGGTGGGGATAATGGTGTTAAAAACATATAATGCAATAAACGAGTTTCTCACTTCTATATCAAGTGTTCATGTCTAAAAAGTGATGTAGAAAACAAGAGAACGCAAAAATAATTAAAATATTGAGTTTGACATCTGAAACTCATCTTAATAGGTGCTTTAACAATACGGTTTGTTGAAAAGTGGATTTCGTTAGGAAGTGTAAACAAAATCTTCCCTAGAATAATAGACACAGTAACCATTAGCCATTCTAGTAACCGTGCTTTTGGGCCCTACGTGGTTTATGTGTAAAATTGACAAGAATAATACGCATTTATCCCGTAATATTTTCAACGAAGAAATAGGTCGCGTATTTATGAAATTCTGTATTCCACCTTCTATTTACACTATACATATACGCTAGTATTAGTATTTCAGAGTATTTATGAAAATACCAATGATTTGTCCTTAAGTTGTTTTAAGCTTATTTTAAGCAATTTCTTGGATAATATGCGAAAACAATTTAACAATATTTCTTAATTGTAGAAATAACTTGTATACAGACACATAGACGATAAAAAGTTATTGAATAAACACAAGATTAAACTATTTACCCAAATGTATCGAATAGAAATAACTTAAATCATACCACAGACAAATCTAAAAGTACGATGATATTCAACTATGGCATCGACGCAAGTACGCAAGCATGGTTGGTCTTCTATAAGCCATCATAATGACCAGTAACAACATTTCAACTCTCCTTGCGAAGTTCAGGAAAAAGGTAATAAGTGATGGGATCATTCCACTCGCTAATACAGACATTAAACAACAACAAAAAAAATATGCATTTTTAAGTTCTACAATCCAAACCAAATCGAGCAAGAAATTCATGTCTGCAGCAGAGAGCAAAAACATTTCCTGAATACGTCCAGTAAAATATTGCTAAGAAAACTAGCGCCGGGGCTTCAAAATTTATGAGCCAGCCTGTCCAACCAGATCATAATACCGCAGCTCTGATTTCCCAAAGAAGCTAAGATGAAGATCAATTATCCAACTATTGAGAAATAATCACAAGGACTTGCGCAGTTGAATGAGAACCCATTTGACTCCACTTGAAGATGTAGGAGTTTATATCTATCTTCTGTTTTGAATGGATTGTTCAACAAGATACCTGTTATCATCATAACACTAATCATTATACAAAAAGAAAGGAGAACATATAGGTAGAGGTTTGTTTGCGATAACCCAAACAGCTCACTAATCATGTAAACCAAACAGTTCTTTATGTAAAAAAATTATACAAACAGCTCAAAATCACTAATTATGTAATATTATTCTAAGGGTCAAAAATAATTTCCTTCAATCATGTGTTTCAATTGAATGAACAATTATATATAGCTCAAAGATAAAAACTAAAGTCTTTTAAGCCTCAATATATGTCACTATGCGTAGTGTTTGGCCATATTCACTGCTGAAATCACAGATATAATGGAGAGAGGTATACAAGTAAATTTGATTTGACGGTGCAATATATCAAGAGGTTTATCTTGCAAACTTTTGCATTAACTAAAAAAGGTTCAGTAGAGATTAAATTTGATTTGAGTAAAATGACAGTCAAAGGACAAGACCAGCCAAAGTTCAATAATGCTAAGATAATCCAAAAAACTATATTTTGTTAAAATAATAAAAAATCTTATCAATTACCTATAGCAAGTTAGAAATATGCTTGAATGACAAATGAACCAACATTTATCACAAATAAAACTTGCTTAACACTTACTTTCCAGTATAGAACCCAGCAGAATACCAGGCATTCAAAACAGCAGCAAGATCCGTTTCAGCACCATTATTTTCTTCAGGTTCAGAATTGTTTCTCTCTTTTCCTGAATTGCATGTAGCAAACAAAATTATGATGGCTTATCAAATAAACTAAAAAAATGAGATAGTAATGAAATAAAGCCCCATATCTAGATAACAAAGTAAAGCCATAGAAACATAAAAAAGGTGGAAGGATATTAAGCATTTGATAACTGTGACAGTTTCATCAACAAACTGAACAAAACCCAAGAAGGAAAGAGGAAATAATTATGTTACAATATGTGAATCATTTAAAAACCAACATACATTAAAACAGTTGATGCCAAACTTTATAAACAAGAAACGATGGCAAGTTATTATTGCCAACTAGAATATAATTCAATTCTTAATTCATCAAATCAAATTACAATGGTTAACAGGAAACAATAAACTACACAAACATTGAGAGAAAAAAATTCAGATGGTGCCAGCTTAACGTAACAAAATATGTATACAAGTTATCAACCAGCAGTCCTACAGATGCACAAAAATGAGAGAACATACACACTCATGATGGCAATATAACTAACTAATTTCAATTCATTTAACAACTACTATATTCATGCATCTGTTTACTTTAAGTATTGGGTTTACCTTCATTTACATTAAAATCGCCAGACATGGTTGTTCTAATAGTAGACAGTGCCTTCTCTGCAGCTCCCATTGCCATCTTTCGAATTTTATCATCTTCACAAGGAAATGACATTTTATGATCCGTTTCCGCAGAAGCATTGTTACAAGGCTTGCCAACAGATAATCCACCCAAAGAGCAACCATGACCTGATGTCCATGGTTCTGGAAGACATTGACTATAACACGGGCAACATGTACAGACAGTATTTGGATCAGAAACTTGGTACGCAGCCATTGAATACTCTTGAGAATTACAATATGGTACACTAGAACTAGAAACAGCAGCCCCATTTTGGTAATTCAAAGAGCCGTATTGATTGAGTTGCTCCAAAATCTTCACCCTTTTCTCCTCAAGTTCATAATACTGCGCAACTAACTTATTATAATCATCTACACCTTCCGCATATGCATAACCGCTCTGCTCACTCTGGATGCCTTGACCACTTGTTGAATCTAGGCAAGGCTGGTCAACCAGTGACTCTATGTGATGATCCTCTTCCAGTTTTGACTCATTACTAGTATCCCCTGAATCAAGCACATCAGTAGCTGGAAATTGGTCATTCGTGTGAGCATCCCTGAGTTCAATAAAGCAAAATAGAGAAAAATTAATAACAATAAAAACCAATGCGGTGTACTATAAGCCCTATATCGTGACCTAATTTCTCTTTGACAGCATTAACAGTAAAAAATCATTTGAGACATTTTTTTCTTGGTGGAAGGTCAAACAAAGACTAAAATTGTCCAGTGTAGGGCATACTAATAATAATGCAGAAACAATACAACTTGTTACACGTTTGAGAAGTACCACGCAATGCACGATAGCTTGATAAAAAAAAAATATAATATATATTATTTAATAAACACGAAGAAGATTGAAGCATGTTCCAATCGAGTGTTTTGGTTCAACAATTATACGCTCACTAATGCGAGTTGAATTGAACCTTGTAGGGTCGGAACTTGCGAAGTCAACATAGGAGGCTTTTTCTCCGATCACCGTCTCCGCCTCTTGAGCGGTGGCGTCTTTGTTCTTGCCGCTGATATGCATTTTCTGTAAATATATAAATTAGAATTTGTGAGATAAACACATAATTTGAATGGCGAAGAGTGAAAAGACGGTTAGGAAGAGAGAAGAGAAGAACCTTGTAAGTGGAAATAGCGTGGTCGAAGGCAGTGATGAGAGCTGAATCGTCCCATAGATCTCCTTCGTTCTTCCCCATGCCTTTGTGTTTCGATTTCGACAGACTCCACCTCCTACCTTCCTTCTTCCCACTCCTAAAACCCCTTCGGATTTAAACCCTCACGCTACCGTCAAATGACGCAAATAATTGAAGGGGTAAAAAATCACACCCCTATTTTCAGATTAAGTACAATTATATATTCTTAATTATGTTTTTATGTCTCAATTTCTGTGATTTTAGTTTTTAAACTAAGAAAATTGTTATTATTAGTCTGCCGCACAACAAATGATCTGAAATTTCGAAATTACAAAAATTAAGATTATTTATGCAACTAAAACATTTAAAGGATAAGAGAAATTTGAATAAAAACAATTCAAAACATTTCGAGTTTTTTTTTACCTAAATTATTAGTTGAGTTAAATAACAAAGGAGTTAAAGGTGGATTTAAAGGGGTTAAGACAAACTAATTTCAAGGAGGAAGAAGTGGAGAAGTGAGTGTTATGTTTGCTAGTGTATCTTAGAATCACATTAAGAGAATAACCTTTTCGATGACTAAGTCTATAAGGTAGTGTTTTTAGCTTAAGGTGGTATAAACTTGAAATTGATGAGGATAAGATGTCGCAATGTTTGGAAGGAGGTCTAGTTAAACTTGTTAACTGTTTTGGTGCATTTAGTTTGCGGGTGCAAAAATCATTTTTTCAACACATGTTGTATCAAGTGCTAGGATTGAATACCTGGTGGAATTATTCTTGAGGAAGTGTAACTCTTGAACGTTCAACTAGTGTTGAGAAATTAGTTACCCTGAAATGGTGACTTTTAATACATATGCTTCCTTGTTTAATTTTGTTAAATTCAAATTTTAGTGTTGGAGTAATAGGAGTGTTGTTAGACATAACCGATGGTGGTTCTGGGATTTCTTTATTTACTTATCAATTTTTGGGATTATCTTGGAGAAGTGCTTATTGCAAAATACATTCAGCTTGATCATCTCATGATAATTATCTTTGTTTATTAGAGAAAAACTATTTGGTATTTTGGTGTTGTGCAAGTTTTCTTTCAAGGTTGAATTGAAATTATTTTAGTATATGTAGAAAAAGTAGTAGAAAAATATTTGTATTATTCTAATATATGTGAAAATTATGATTATTATTATAAATTTTATTATATTTTTATAATAATAATTATTATTATTGTAATTATTATTATTAATATTTATTGTCATTACTGACAGATTAATTCATCAATTAATTGACGGATAATTTATTGATAGATTTATCAATAAGTAATTTTATGATAATTTTATTTGTTGGTAAATTTATCAAAAAAAATTGTATCCTTAAAATTCGTTGATATTGGCATTTTATCAACACAATTTTATCCATAAGTAATAATAGTTATTCTAATGATAGTAAAATATTTACTATAACAAATATTGACAAATATTTAAACAAAATTATAAATAAAAATGATAAACAAAATATTTAGCCTAGTTTCAAGTAAAATATAAAAATGAATATAAACTTAATAAATTTCAGTCATTAATGAAAAATTTAATTTTTAAAAACATATGTTATTAAATGGTTGATTTAATCCAAATAATATTGATATATCTCACAATAATACATAAATATTTATATTTTAATATTTATAACACATATTTACTATCAGAAAATTATAAATAAATATTATAAATAAAACATTTCAATATTCATAATAAATTATTTACTATCAAAAATATCAACAAATATTTACTACAACAAAATTATAAATAGATATTATAAACAAAATGTTTATCCTAACTTCAACTAAAATATGTTAATCAATATAAACTTAATACTTTTCGTCATTAATGAAAAAATAAGTTTTAACTACATATATTATTAAATGGTTGATTTAATTTAAATATTATTAACATGTTTTATAAATATCATACATTAATACATAAATATTTATTTTCAATATTTATAATAAATAAATAAAGCACAAACCAACAAATAATAAAAATATAATACAACGTAACAACACTAACAAAACATACAATCAACACACCATTTCACAATCACCTATTACTCTAGTAACACCACTTCAGAAACAACCTTCAAGAAATCAAATACAGATGACACACTTCTAGATTACGAACTCAGGTAACCAATGAAACATACACAAGAAATAGCTAACAACCTCAACTCACGAATATCACATATTTCATGGTCTAACTCCATTTATGACAATTTAATAACTATATTAAAGCTTGATCAAGAAAGGATGATTAAAAGATTATCTCTTTCAAACTATAGAATCTTTATGTTGGGATTGGTAGCATGACTATTATTTGTAAGATTCATTCAATAAAGTGATAAAGTGATGAGCATAAAGTAAAACCATCCCAATTCAATTGACTTTCTTAACTTTTCATCATACTTGAGCAGTAAACCCTTTAGCCAAAATTCACACATTTTAACACTTCTCTTTTGTTTGTATATGAACAAATCCAAATAGGATTTATACCTTCAAATCCATCCTCATAAACAATACTCACTCAGATTCAAATTATAAATTATTTATAAAATTATAAATAAATATTATAAACAAAATGCTTAGCCTAATTTCAATATAGTAAAATATCTACTACCAAAAATATTAACAAATATTTACTACCACAAAATTATAAATATAAACTATACACAAAATGCATGATCTAATTTCATGTAAGATATTATAATAAATGTAAACTTAATAAATTTCAGTCAATAATAAAAATTAACTTATAAAGACATATATAATTAAAAGGTTGATTTAATCCAAATAACATTATCTGGTCTCATCAATATGTACATAAATACATAAATATTTATTTTTTCAACACTTATAACAAATATTATAATCAGAATGCTTACATAATTTCAATATTCATACTAAATTATTTACTATAAAAAATATTAACAAATATTTACTACCACAAAATTATAAATATAGATTCTAAACAAAATGCATAACCTAATTTCAAGTAAGATATAATAATAAATATAAATTAATAAATTTCAGTCAATAATAGAAAAATAAAAATTTGAATACATATACTATTAAAAGATTGATTTAATCCAAATAATATTAACTATTCTCATAAATCTCATATAACAATACATAAATAATTATTTTTTTAATGTTTATAACAAATATTTTCTACCAGAAAATTATAAATAAAATGCTTAGTCTAATTTCAATATTCATAGTAAAATACTTAATACGAAAAATATTAAGAAATATTTACTACCGTAAAATTGTAAATAAATATTATAAAGGAAATGTTTAACCTAATTTTAAGTAAAATATAATAATGAATGTAAACTTGATAAATTTCAATCATGAATAAGAAATATATTTTTTAATTTCATAAATAAATGGTTGATTTAATTCGAATTATATTAAGAAATTTCATAAGTATCATAGGTTAATACATAAATATTTATTTTTAAATAGTTATAATAAATAAAACTCCTCAATACAAGCAAAACATGCTGCAAGTATACCACTTCATAACCACCTCTTGTTCCAGTAGTACCACTCCATGAATAATTTTCAAGAAATCAAATACATTTAACTTATCATTTCTACTTTATAAACTCAGATGATCAAAAGAATACACACATTCCAGATAACTCTAATCTTAACTCACAAATATCTCATGTGTTAAGAAGACCTGTGAATATAACATCCTAAATAACTCAAATCTTAACTCACAAATATCTTTTCATGTGTTAAGAAGACATGTGAATATATCTAATTCCATTAATGATCATTTAATAACTTTATTAAAACTTCATTGAATAAAATGAAGGGTGAGAAAGTAAAATCACTCAAATCCAGCGGACTTTCTTTGCTTTTTATCATACTTAAGCAAGGAATCCTTTAGCAAAAATTTACACCCTTCCATATTTCATTTTCTTTGTATGTGAACATATCCAAACACTATTTACACCTTCAAATCCATCCTGATAGACAATACTCACTCGAATTCAAATTATAAATTATTTATAAAATTATAAATAAATATTATAAAAAATGCTTAGCCTAATTTCAATATCCATAGTAAAATACCTACTACCAAAAATATTAACAAATATTTACTGCCACAAAATTATAAATAAAATGCATAACATAATTTCAAGTAAGATATAATAATAAATATAAACTTAATAAATTCCAGTCATTAATAGAAAAAATAAAATATAAAGACATATGCTATTAAAAGATTGATTTAATCCAAATAATATTAACACATCTCATAAATCTCATACATCCAGAACCTCTCAATAGTTCAGTAGAATCCATAACCATTAAATTAAAACAACTTTTCTCTTATATTACCTTTATTATTGTATTTATTATTATAATAATAATAATAATAATAATAATATAATAAATTAATTTTTAAAATATATTAATAAGAAAATTAATTTTTAAAATATATGCTATTAAATGGTTGAGTTAATCCAAATAATATTAACGTATCTCATAAATTTCATATAATAATATTTATGTTT
>Ga0209700_105092_pt1 | contig 22694 bp, 8 predicted proteins | sample SiratroredBW_FD_187528 | JGI IMG/M metagenome (GOLD analysis project Ga0209700, IMG submission 187528) | Root nodule microbial communities of legume samples collected from California, USA - Siratro red BW (SPAdes) (version 2) | ecosystem: Host-associated > Plants > Roots > Nodule | place: USA... | reverse complement strand
AAAAAAATATATATATATATATATATATATATATATATATATATATATATATATATATATATATATATATATATATATATATTCTTTTGAGATACGTATATATTATCTATGAAGAGGAAAGTTTAAGAATTTTAAAGTATAATATAAATATTACATAGATGTTTATTGTAATATGTTATATACACATAAGTGAATAAAACTCAACTATGCAAAATTTATTATATTTCACCGCTGAATTCATGCGTTGTACAAGTTATTTTAATAAAAATAATAATTAACTTTTAACTGGTATTTTATATCACCGATACCTTACAGATTATCTATAACATTAACAAAAACGATTCTCCATTTTAACTACTTTTTTGTGTACACAAATTTTACTATTTTACCTTTTAGATAATTGTTCTTTTAAACTCAAATAACTACTTACAATAAGAAAATCTCCTCCACAATAAATAAAATAAAATTATAAATATTTTTTTATAATTATTTTTATGAAATTTTTATAACTTAATAATATTTTTTATTTTAATAATTATTATAACAATATTTTTTTCTACTTTTTGTTATCATGAGAAAAAGTAGGTAAATTTTCCAAACTAGTAAAATTTTTAAAATGGTGTGTTTTTATTTATTTATTTCTAGGTATGAGTAAATAGTGCATAGGTGACCGGATATCAATTCTAAAGAATTCTGTCCTTATTGTAAGATTTAATTCAATAATTTAAGATTGAAAAAGAAAAAACTATTTTAGTTTATATCTCTTTTATTTTTTTTTCAAGTGTATTGTTATTGCACAACTAAAATAAATTCACATTTATCAAAAATTCATTTATTGATGAATATGTAATGGTTAAAATTAATTGTTATTAAGTAATATAAATGTGAAGTTAATTTGAATTGAACAGTGATTACATGCAGTTAAGAAAAGTTATCATGTGAATAAAATTTATGTAAACTAGTTAAATGAAAAGATGATTTTTATATAGTAAAAAATTTAAATTGTTTAAATTAAAAAAATGGTTGCCGAGATTATTGTTTAAATTAAAATAAAAAATGATGTTAGTATGAGATTTATATATTGAATTAAATTAAGAGTGTGTTTGATGTTAAAAAGAAAAATAAAATAAAATTTTAGTAATGAAATATATTTAGCAAAATTAAGTGTAAGTTGGATATTAGAATTTAGTTACTAATATAGAAATAATTTAAAATAAAATTAAAATTTAGCAATAAATTTAGAAAGAAAATTTTGAAAATATTATATAATTTTTTAAATAAATTTATTATTATTTTTTAATTTATATCTATTAGTAACTAAATTTATTTTTATATTAAGAACTAAATTCACAATAATTATTTTTTTTTCTCAAGTAACCACTCTTCTATCCAAATTAACTCCACCTTTATTTCAATTACTTAATCAATGACTTTTGTAACTATGTATTTATTTTAGTTACACAATAACAACACACTACACAAAAAAAAAAAAAAAAAAAAAAAAAAAAAAAAAAAAAAAAAAGAAAAATGAGTAGAAAATATTAATCACCTTAAAATTATCCACTATTCTCACAATTTTAATTAACTCACTAATTGAAATTGTGCTTTGGTTACAAAGTATCCAACATCATCACCATTTCTTCACAATGATATATGTCCCTTATACACCATTTATCCATATCCCAAAATAAAAAAAGAAAAATCATCATTTTGAAAATTTTACATAAAAATTATTCCAGTTTGAAAATTTTTCCAAAAAAGTGAACACATGCGTCTAGGCGTTTATATTTTCACCAGATAGGAGTAAAATAAATCATTATTAATAAAAGTTATCGCAAAAATAATAAATACCAATATTATTTTTACTAATGTGATTAGAAGTTCTTTTAAATAGAGCAATAATGAAGCTAATGAAACTCAATTAATACCACGGACTATATTTGTAACGAAAACTTAGATTCAGTTCCCCCATAATAATTTTTCAATACTGACAAAAAAAAAAATTAAGATTGAATGTGTTTTTCAATTTCAATTAGAAAAATAAGTTGAATTGAGTTCAATTAAAGTTAAGAAAAAATAATTATTTGTAAATTTTAATTTAATTAAAGTTTGAGATAAATTTTATTTCTAATTAAATGTGAAGAAAAATGGTTAAACGCGTATACATAATGTTTGATAAAAGTGAAAATTGATTTGAATTTTTCAACTAAAATTTAAAACACCCTAAATAATTAGTGCGAAAGAAGCAAATATGATTGGATATGAACCTAAGACACTTTCACTCACTGCAAGCCTTTTTCTTTTTGGATCAACCTGAATGTCAGATAGTTGCAGTTATTCACTTTGTGGGTCTGTGTTAGGTCAATTTTTTCAAAACTTTTCTATTTTAACTTTGAATAAATGAAAAATATATATTAAATCTTTTAAAAAAATTATATCTAGGATCTTAATAATTATTTTTATAATAAACTATAAAAATATTAAATTAAAAAAATCAAATTAGAAAATTTTCATGACATTAAAAATATGACCTTTTTTAGTTGACTTGTTACTTTTACAGAATTTTTTCTACATATGTTTTCTAAGTTTTTAAAAGCTAAAATGTTTCTAAAATAAATTTATATTAATTTTACGTTAAGAAAAAACAATACAGAATTTTTTATACACTTTTCCTAATTTTTAATTTCTCAAAAATAAATAATTTTTATAACATGTTTTAAAATAAGGAATAAATTGTATTAAGAAAAAAAATTATTAGAATAAGAATTTAAACTTTGGACTAATATAAAAGGCTTTATTTATTTTCCATTACCAATTCAAATAAAGAAAAATAATTTCTACATTTTTTTTATTTCTATTGACAAAATAACAACTTTTATATAAATCAAAAAAATCATGTAGACTTTCTCAAAACTCAACATTACAAACATCTGAAAGTTATAAAAAAAAATAGAATGAGCGAGATAAATTAAAATATTATGTAAACCAAAAAAATGTACAATAATTGAAAATATTTGAATCCTTTCAATCATTTAACATATTGTTAAAATTTTATATATATATATATATATATATATATATATATATATATATATATATATATATATATATATTGTTTATTCTATTTATCTCTATCTAACGTGGACTTTCAGCTCACTTTCAAAATTGAAGAAGTCATCTTATTGTTTAAGTGATTAATCAATTTTTTTCCATACGTAGAAGAAAATATTGAATTGAAAATTTTAATATCCTTTGAAAGGTAATTCTTGTTATATAAAACAATAAAAACATTAGGAGACCTTTGCAATTTAATCAGACTCATTATTTCACTCATACAACAAAAACTAAATTTTGAATTCTATTATTAGTCACGAAGAGAAGAGGGAAAAATTCTTTAAAAGTTTTGGAGGAAAATCAGAAACTCTCACCTCACAGATTTTCCTATCCCATACACTTTCTTTTATTATTATTATTATTATTATTATTATTATTATTATTATTATTATTATTATTATTATTATTATTATTATTATTATTATTATTATTATTATTATTATTATTATATAATATTTGGTTATTGGCTATTATAGTACGTTATTTTATAGCGCGTTAAAAAAATCTAAACAAAAAATATGTTCTTGAAATGTCAAATTCATGATTTTTTTTAAAATGGTCATATCAAAGTTAGAAAGTTATCATATTCTTGATATAAGATTATTTAGAAACTTAAAAAGAAAATCCTACAAAACACTCTAAATGAAAATTATTAATTAGGTGAACCGGTATTACGATGATTCTGATAAATGTAATGTAAGTATATCTGATAATTAAATATTACTAGTTATTTTTTTAATAAATAAATGAAAATGCAAGTATAGTTTCACACATTTTGATAAAAAAAAGAAAATATGTTTCACACATATTTGCTTTATTGCGAAATGAGAGTAATCCCGTAATATTGCAATTAATTGTTTTTTTTGTTATATAATCATAATTTATATTTTTGTATGTTTATGTTATATCATTTATATAAGTATAATTATTTTTTATCTTTTACAAAGAGTATGAAATAATAGGTACGTGGACCTATTATTTGTGTAATGAGTTCACAACATATGTAATCTAATTTCTCTTCAATTATATGTTAATTAACTATATTAGTTATCATTGTATCAGGTCTTTAATTCAAGTCATGATAAGATACATAAGAATAATGAAAGATCAGAAAATGCAATTTAAAAAAGAAAATCCTCTCATATACAAGATACATTATTTACTACTCCTGTACAACTTTCATCTGTTTCAATAAATTTACTGTATATTCAATTTACAATATTTCTTATTTTTTAAAAACTTTTATTTTCTAAATTTCAATAAACCAATTTCAAATAATAATAACAATGTATTATTTTTTTAAAAGTAAATCCCGTGCATTGCACGGGTCATATACTAGTTTTGTAACAGAAGGCATGTTTATTGAAGGTTTGTTATTGATGTTGGTTTGTGAGGCCGAAAGAATGATGCTACAACGTTATTTTGGAAACTGCTACACTTTAGAGCATACTTAGTTGAGTAACTTGTCACGTTTTTTTTGCCAAAAAAGTGTGGCATGTGACCAACCGTCGTTCTAACTTTGGATCAGTTGTCGAGGTAGTTGCTGATGTTCTCCTCCCTCTCTCACCCACCACACACACACCCCATCATTAGTACAAAGAAAAATGATTTTCGAAACTTCCATGCCTACACAAACAAGTGGATAAAAAGAAATATACACAACAATTAAAAGGTGCAGTTTTTGCAAAATAAATATGAGTCACACTTTTTAATGTATAATAACAATGAATAATTTTTTCTTAATTGTATTTTTGATATAATTTTTTTTCTATATTTTACTTTTAATTGAATTTCTAAATCATTATACGTAATTGACGCTATTATGTATTTCACTATCTCAGTATCACTATCTTCACACACAAAATACGTACTACATAAAAAAATTCCCAGTAAATAATCTTAATACTCCTAATACACATAAAAAAAAACCCATAGTAACGACAAATACAAAAATTAATTTTAAAAAATATATTGTTAAGTGACAGTAGTAACAAATTAGTTGTTATATCACTAAAGGTAAGCACCCACCCTATTATATGTATATATATTAAAAAAGTTAAAATTAATATAAATATTAACTGACAACTTATTAAAATAAAATAATAAAAAAAGTACGGATATACAAAACACACAACACCTATACTTTCTGCAAATACTTGAATGATGCCAATATATGTTAGATTAAGTGTACGTTTGTATTTAATGATGTATCGTTGAAATGGATTGATCGTAATATCCACCCAATCCAGTACTCTGCAATGCAATGAGAAGGAGAGGAGAGAGAAGAAAGGGACATTAACATTGAGCAAATTACTTCATTATCCTTCATGAAGCTTCATTGCCCTTCATGAAGATACCAAACTCTTACTCTTGTCCTTGCATTAAGAATACTGAATGATAGAACGAAACTAAAATTTTGTTATAACTTTTTAATATTTAATTATATTATATTTTTAATAAGAAATATATATTTTTTAAAATATATCAACTTTTATTTTTTTTATATTTTATCATATATCAATTATGTTCAATAATTTTATATTATTTAAGAGTTGAGGTTAAAAATAATTTAAATATATTTTGTTTTTTGAGTAACTTACTTATGATTTTCAATATTCTTTTTCATGTAAAGACTCTATAATTCATATGTGAAACTATATATTTAAGGATGACTCAATAGCGGGTAGTCCAATAGGCCCAACAAGCTTATTAAATTAGACTTTGAAATGACTCTGATATTATGTTAAGAAATAGATTTTAAGTCTGACTCAACCTTACAAAATCAGCTTGTAAGGTGAGACTTGCACTCACCATAAACTATTGAAAGTTTTATCTTTAACACTGAGTAATCCCAAATTGCTTTAGACCAAAGGTAATTTAAATATATATTTCTTTTTTAATCCTTCAAAGACACATCTTTTAAGGATAAAATTGTTGATGAAACTCTGAGCTCCAAAGTAGATAATATATTGGATGTGGTGATTGACTTTAACGATGAGATTGAAACATCAACGCAATTTGTAGTGATTGAAAAGTGATTCAAAAGATAAACACTCGTTTCTATTAGACCTTGATTGAGGGATTTGTTTTGATTCGCTCAATAGTCCGACATAGCTTAGGAGTCCAGGTCAAGTACAATCTGAATACATTTTCCTTCTTTAATCTTTTAAGACAACTTTTAAGAACAAAACTACGATGGAACTCTAAACTCCAAAACATATACTCCAAAGCATACAATAACATGCAGTGACTGACCTTAAAGATACTATCTCAATGAATTTGAGGATAGAACATTGACAATGTCTATGCGAATAAAAAAATGTTTTAAAAAATGAATCATCTTTCCCTCAATCTTTTAACCTTTTAAGATATCTTTTAAAAGACAAATCATCACAAATTTTTGAATCTAAAAAAATATTTTAAATATAATAATTGATCCTTACAATATTATCTTAACAAAATCATCAATAATATTTTTCTTAATTCAAATAATATTTTTTAATATTTATTTCTTCTTCTATTTTTTAAACCAAACAAAACATAAAATTCGACAATTCCGCAATATTAAAAGTGTACAATTAAATAAGATAATTATCTTGCATTTCTATATTTTCCTTTAACTAAAATCACTAAATACATTTACTTTATCTCCCATCTATTTTAATCATCCTATTTTGTTTCTTGTACTAGACACCTCAAAAAGAGATAGAAAGAGCAAAAAAAATACACAAATAATTGACTTAGCAGAACATATATATGTCACAAGCAGATAAAGAAAAGGCAACAAACCTAGAAACCAACTCAGTAGAAGCCGAGTCTCCTACACAGGAATGTTAGGTAACGAGACAGTGACAAAATTAACCCTCCTTCGTAGCTTTTTTCCATAACTATAATAATAAAATAGCCGTGGTGTCCTAACACGGAACACGCGACCCACGCTCTCCCTCTGAGCATACGCTAGATGTTTGACACGTGTAAAACATATGATTGAACCGTGAAGATGCAAATAGCATGTTTGGCGAGTGCTGTAGGGACATATATATATAACCATAACCATGCCACCTTCCTATCTCACCTTCATTTTTTTTTTTTTTTCTGTAATTTTCTTTATGACTCCATTTCACACACACTGCACCTCTTCACTCTCCTCACTCACTTCCTCACCACTAGATCCAACCACTTTTTTTTTCTCTCTCTCTCTCTCTCTCTCTTTCTTCTCCAAATCTAATTAACTCGTGAAATCAATGGAGGAGTCAGGGGAAAATTGGCCTTCTGATCATTCTTATTTGGTAAAACCGACACTACATGTGCATGAAACACGAATTACATGTCTATATCTGTGTCTATGTCTAACTCTGTCGTACGATGTTGTTGTGCATAGGAAGCAGGTGATGACGTCAAGGATTTGTGTTTTGATGATGAAGAATTTGTGAGTGAGGAGGATGAGGGAGATTCCTTTTCTGAGATGAAAATGGACAGAAAACAGAGACAACAGAAACTCAGGGAGAGGTTCCTTGCACTCTCAGCCACCATACCTGGCTTCCAAAAGGTTAGTGTTCACTCAAATTTATTAACCTTAATTACTTCAACTAATTATTGTAAATATCTTCAAATTTTACTTCCCTCACGTTTTACATCTGTCTAACGTTTCAGCTTCTTCATTTTTTGCAAACTACGAAACTTCTTCTAAATCTTGTTTACGAGGAAATTTTTTTTATTTTATTTTTAAATGGTATTTCGCTCTTTTAAGTTTTTGTTTTTGGAAAAAAATTGTCAGATTGGTATTTTCCTGTTTATCAGATATTTTTGTTAATTTGAAAATACTTTATAAGTGTGTGAAATGTCACGTCGTACAATGTTGGTTGGTTAGTCAAGATCAATTATTACATGACTGTAGTTTACTTTTTTAAACTTTAAAAATTAAATTAAAAGTATTCTTGATAAACACTCAAATGATAGATTTGTTTGCATGGTTGTGAGTGTAAACTGTTTTGTTTTTTATTTTTTTCAAATGTAAAAGTAGTCACATAGTACTAGGTGCGTATTCTCAAAGTTCTCCCAACTATTGTTTTTAAATTCTCAATATTATGCATTGCAGTTAAGGATAACGTTCAATTATATTTAAAAAAAAATTGTGACACGATTTTAATTTATTATCATATTAATCCTTGAACAAATTATAAGTAAAGTAAGTCCGTAAAAACTAATAAGTAACTAAATTATCTTTATAGTATCTAAATTAAAGTTGTATTGATTCTTATACGTGTATTTTTTATACACTGCTAATATTCTTTTTTTTATACTATTAGACAGTCAAATATTTATTTTTACGTCTTTTAAAATAATCAACCTAATGAAAAAAAATCTTTAAAATGAGCATTTTGTTAATATTTTTTTTTAAAAAATATTAATAATACGATACAGGTTACATTTGACGATAAAAGTAAGTTTTTTTCTTGAAACTGTATCTATCTGGTCTTTCGATTGTTCCTTAAAAATAATATTTTTATGGAAAAAACAAAGACACGAAAAAGGATGAAAGTTGTTTCTTGAAAGTTGTTTCGTAATTAATAAAAATAATAATATTTTAATATACTTGCATGTTCATTAGTGAAATATATGTCCTTCAATTATTTATTGAAGGAACTTGAAGGTGAAGCTATTTACTGTAGGAATGGATTATTTATTGTGAAAGATATGCTAAAATATTTAAGAGTACAATATAAGCAAACAGTTAATGAAGTCAATGTCTTATGGTCGTTTTATAATTTTCTGAAGCCACTTTCGCATCATTTAGTTAATTATTTGTTCAACACTATCCGTACATTTTTTAAAAAAGAAAATGAAAAAACTGTTTGATCACTGATTGGAGACACGCTGTATCCCAAGAAATAGGGAAACTAATTTAAATTTAGGATTAAATGAGATTTTTCTTTCGTTCAATTATTTAATGGTATAAATTTCATTTTCCAAGTTTAGTTTATTATGTTGTATATCTGAAATATAGTAACAGTAACTTTAATTTTAAAAATTCAATTAAATAGTTTTGGTCACTCAAATATCATAATTATGTGATTTTGATTCTTCTATCAATCACTATTAACGTGATAAATAAAAAATATCTTGCAAAAAATAGTAAAAAAAAGGTTAAATAATTTTTCCTATTATTTATTTATATTATTTTATTTTATCCATTTTATAGTAGAAGGTTTAACTAATTTCTTTAATTTTAATATGTAATAATGTGATCTTTAATTATTATTTTTTATTTTAAAAATGGAACCACGTAGCACTTTCGTATGTTAAGATTGACGTTGTTAATTTTATAAGTTATTATTATATGTTAATTATAAATTACGTTATACCGTGATTAAAATTGCTAATATTTATTTGTTAACGAATTTACTGATAAATAATTATATTATTACAGTTGTAAAATTAAGGAACTATTAAAAACATTTTATTAATAATAAAACCAAATCAAATAAGCCTAAAATAAATGCTCAAAAGTTAGGGTTGAGATTGGATAAAATGAGAAAATATATAAATGAAGATGGATAAAATGTAATGCACTATCTCTCACTACCTTTAAAATTATTTTTACTCTCTTCCTCTAACTACAAACCTAATTTATTTTCTCTTCCCTCCCTCATTCAATTTTTTCAACACCAAAGAAGTCACAAAATGAGAACAAGTGCAGACATTTATAACTACTAATTGAGACATTATATATATATATATATATATATATATATATATATATATATATATATATATATATATATATATATATATAATTACTAGATAAATTAATATTTACATATAATAGAAAAAGGATAACTAAAAATTACATGACATAATATTCAACATATTTCCATATTTTATTCAGTAAAATTTATATCCATATCATATACTTACCACTACTGATTAGAAAATTATATATGTGATCATATTAATAGATAAATTAATAATTATATATACGAGAAAAAAGAATAATTAAAAATATATCACGTAAATATTCAACACCTAATTAGATTTTTTATTTGATACAATTTATATTTATATAATATATTTTCAATTATTTTTATTCTATTATATCTATTATATATTTTTTGAAAGTATATTAATATATTATAATTTATATTTATTAAATTATTAGTTTATTGATAAATATACCAATATTTTTAATATTACTATTAATAACTTATCAATAACATTTTAATGCTAATAATGAATATAACTTTAATAGGTCGGCTATTATATAGTTTTAAAAACTATGAAACATAATAATATATTAATATACTAATAACATATATATTATTTTATTTAGTAGTAATAAATAAGTACAATTTTAGTTTCAATTTATATTTTATATAGTTACTTTCATGTTATACATTATGGAAAATCAATACTCTTTTTAACACTCTTCCTATTATTTTCTTTAAAAAAACACTCTTCCTACTATTAGTTTAAATTTATTGAAAAATATAAAATTTATTGAATTCCACCTATGAGAGTATTACTAACATTTCGTTTGGACTATTCAACCAACAATAAGAAAAAACACTTGATGAATTGGACAAATTGAATCGGCAATGTATTAAGATATTAATTAGTCAATGGGCTCATTCAAATTCTTTCGAAAACAAATTCTATGTAAAGAGTAAAATTTCAGATAATTTATTTTATTGATAATAAAAAGTTAAAAATATAAACGTAATATACTTTTAATTTAATGAATTAGATATGAAATTTTTAATTGAAAAATTAAAAGAAGTTTTATCTCATCTTTTGCATAATAAGTTTAATGCCTAAACTCTTGTTAATAGAACGATAACAACATAAAAATAATCCTTCATTCACTAATACATTTTAAACCTAAAAACTATGAGACATCAAACATAGTTTCCTTAAAATAAGTCTATGAACTGCATGAGTGATGATTGGATTAAGAATATCCAACAGAAGGTTCACTGTCTCTGTTTTCGTACGTAAGTGTTTGACAAATGAAAAGCTTTTGTTTGCATACAAATGAATGGGTAGATGGACAAGACTTCGATCCTGGACAAAGCCAGCAACTATGTGAGACAACTTCAGCAACGAGTGAGAGAGCTGGAGCACGAAGTTCAATCCAACAAGGTTTGTGTCAGCAGCAGCAGCAGCAGCTCTTGTGAAGTGAACTCCAACAATGGCTATTACCATGGATCAAATCAAATTCTTCCCGAAGTCAAAGTGAGAGTGTTGCAGAAGGAAGTTCTCATAATAGTGCACTGTGAGAAACAAAAAGGAATCATGCTCAAAATACTATCGCACCTCGAGAATATCAATCTCTCTGTACTCAACAGCAGCGTCCTGCGATTTGGAAAGTCCACACTCGACATCACAATTATTGCTCAGGTATACAATCTCTTATTAATATGGGTTCAGAACACCATTATCATCAATTTTTTGCAACGTGAATGATTACTTATCCATGTAAATGATCACTATTTTTAACAAATTATTTATGCTGAGACGTGAATGATAAATGTTCTTTAAGGACTTATTTAAGTTGAGACGTGAATGATTACTTATCCATGAATGATCATTGTTTTTAAAGACTTAAGGATTTATTCAGGTTGAGACGTGAATGATCACTACTGAGATGTGAATAATCATTATCATTATTTTTAAGAATTTTTTTCACTGAAACATAAATAATCACTAAAAAGTGAATAATTACTATCCTTAAAAACTTATCCGAAATATATAAATTATAGATGATATTATTTTAAGATCACTGTTCACATTTTACTTTCATTTAACACTAATATAGACTATGTCAAGTAAAAGTTTTATGTTAATGATAGTGTCAAATACCATTTTTCATAGATTATATATACACTTTGTGACTTTACTTGCCATATTTGTTATCATGTGCTAATGTAACAACAAAAAAATGCATTATGTGTATTGCAGATGGGTGAGGGATACCAGATGGGAGTGGATGAACTAGTGAAGAGCCTGAGATTAGCGATCTTGACTCAGTAGGGTGCCCTAATTGTACTTGTTTGAGAAAGCTAGTAATAACCTATCTAGTTTACTCTTTCAACACATTCTTTTATTGAGTAAAATTGATGATCATGCCACTCTTAAATATGTCACTCTCGATCTATCTTTTGACAAATAAAACAAAATACGTCGAAAATAGTGTTTGTGGGTTATCGTGCTGATATCCATTGTCCTATGTGATAATGTAACAATTAATTTTAAATTGGGTGTAGATTGGATTTGGCACACCTTTCAACTAGAAACCAACTTGCGTCTAATGACTAAATTATACAGTCCCTTGAAGGAGTATTCAATTCCACTCATGGATGGCAAGTGGCTTTCTTGCTAGCCTCAGTCATCACATTTACTTCTCTCTGTGTGCATGTGAAAAAGCTTAATTAACATTCTAATCCACCACCACCACACGCATTGAATCATAGTCCAATGAGATATTTAAGTATAACGCCTCAGCTAGTTATCAATTGCATTTGTTTATGGTAATTATAGCTGATTTAATTAGTGTAAATACAATTCTGCAGTGCCTTTGTTTATTGTAATTAGTGTGTACTAAATAATAAAGTTAAAAATATTCTTCTCTTGTATATTTTATTTGGTCTATGAGAAAAAACTGTAAATGTAAAATATGATGTAAAAACTTAAGTGTTTTTAAACAAGTGCATAATATAAAAAAGGAAAACTAAATCTTACAATTATGTGTTTCTTACGTATATTAAAGTATGTGTATTTTTCTTGGTAAGATATTATCCATACAGAGATTTGACGAGGATGACTCTAATTCTTTTTTTTTTTTTTATGAGAAATAGTTTCTTCAAAATCATAGGATCTAACTAGATAAATGATGATCAAAGTTTTTATCTCCTTTGCTTCACAATTGTACATCTCTCTTACTCGGTAGATTTAGGATGGAGAAACATGTGTACTTATCAAGAGGGAACTTTATCTCTATATTAGTGATTTCCATCAAGTCACACTATAGAAAAAAAAACTGGTTTTTGCTAACACTAATACTATCTTTTATTATTAATTTAATTAGTTATTAATCCATTTAAATTACAAGTCACTTACTTAAGACATAAAACCTTACAATAAAATCTCATGGTAATAACAAAAATCCCAATAGTGATAGAAAATTAGTCTGAGATACAATCAACTTAAAAATACTCATGAGAGAAAAAAAAAACATTACAATTGATTGCTAAGCTAAAACTACTTGATCGTAGTAATGGAAATAAGAATTTTGATATGTGTATTAAGATATTTAATTGAAAACCATATTAAATAACTATATTTTTAAGGTTGAATAAGTATTTTTATTCTGTTATATCAAAAAATTGCATGACCAAATGTTCTCTTGAGTTTATATTTCTTTCTCTTCATGCTAGGCAGGTCCAACAAAAACCTCAACGGTCCAACTTTGATGACCTTCAAAAATTTTCATTTATATGAATTTTGTGATGTGTTTCTTTTTTTAACAACGAAGAATTGCAATTAATGAAAGTACTTAAGGGATACTAAAACTCTTATACAAAAAGAAAAAAACATATCCCTTACAGTAAATAAAACCTAAGTTACAAAGAAAAAATTAAACCGTACTAGTATAATTGGATTAGAAATCCTAACAAAGTATAACATTGCCGAGGGAATACACACATAAAAACACAGGCCCAAACCTAAACAAAAAATATCAAATCACTTTCTAAGAATTCAAAACAAGAGCAAAGTCAGTCTACTACAATTACTACAATAGAAAATACACAATCAGAACCAAGTTAGTAACCTTCAGCAGTACTAAACCATCTCGAAAAGTTGTTGACTACATAATCAAAGTCTCCATTCCATACTCAAAATAGCATATCAACGTCTGAATCCATCTTGCATCTAGTGTTATATTACCCATTCTATACTGCAATTGTTTTCCTCATTGCCTATTAATGCAAATCGCAACGTCTGAATCCATCTTGCATCTAGTGTTATATTACCCATTTTATACTGTAATTGTTTTCCTCATTGCCTACTAATGCAAACCGCTCTTGGTAAACCCAACCACACCTTCATCATCTGTAAGGAGTTTATTGGATGAAATAGTTTTAGTGTGGTTTAGCAATTTGTTGTGAACAGGTACAAATTTATATTTTGTCTACACTCAATATTAGGGAAAGAGAAGCAGAAGAATGTTCATAATGAAAAAGTGAAATTACTAAATATAGTACGTACTGAATATTATACAAAATACATTTACTTTCATTTAATAAGCTTTATTTGAAGGAACATCTTCCTCCACAAGTAAACACAGATCACAAAAAAATGACAAAAAAACAAATAAAAGGCATTGGAACATTTTTTGAAGTGTGACTTTCGTACATAAATATAATATAACATTTATATAAAAGTGGATATGTTTCTCAAGGAGAGAATCTGGTTGTCAGATTTGCTCATGAAACAGTAACATATGATATGGTGGCTTATCAAAAAATTATTTTGGTGACAGACACATTACATGAAGACATAGTTGGCATGAGTAAGATATGAGCATAGCACCCTTAGTGCAGTTTTTGCATGTTTCCAAAGCCCTAATCAGTATCATATCAATTCCTATTTATCACTACCTCTTATCAAGTTAATTTTTTCTACTTCTAGATACTCTTTTATTACTTATAAATATGCCTTGTTTAAAACATACTAATTTTATTAGTAATATGTTCTATTTTACGTTAATAAAATTAAATTATAGTATATAAGTTATTTTAATTTTTATTTTAAGTTTATTTTATAAAATTGAGTTAGATTTAAATTTTATTTTTTTAAATATAAAATCAGAGTCATTCATTGGTTAAAATTAAATTATAGTGTATAAATGAATATAAAATTTTATAACTTAAACTAAAAATCTTAATTAAAAATAATACAATGTTACTTTTTATTAAAATATTTAATATGACAATACATTACTTTTTCTTTATTAGAAAACTCATATATATATATTTTTAAATACCAGAAGAGATTTACCCATAACTAAAAATCTAATACAGAGATAATTTTGTTCTCAGAAATTGTGATTCATGAAAAGAATTCTCATTTACTCAAATTTCCTTTAACCGTGTGATTTTCATTGATGATTTTTAGTTTTTAGTTCCACATCAAGTGGTAGGCATTTGGAATACTAGTTTACTTGAAGACTTTCTAGAAGCTTTGTCAATAATAAAAAATGAAAATAGTTTCAAGAAGGCTATTTTCTTTGTTGAAAAAAAAAAGAAATACAGAAAGAGGAGGTGCAATAGGAAAAGGAAGAGTGTTAATAGTATTCCTTAATTTTGATATAGTTGGGTAGGGGTCATACTCCCCAAATCTCTATTAATTTGGGGGATAGAGTAGTAATTTCGGACTATATCATATGGGCCTCGATTATTTTTGAAGTTGAAACAGACAACCTATGGTCCATAAAACAAAAATTATAATGTTTTATATATACTTAAAAAATAGAGAATAGACAGCGTACTAAATCTAATTCTTTAAATTAAAAAAGTTGTTATGTTTATATTTTTATTACCAATCAAATAAATTATCTGAAATTTTACTCTTTACATAGAGATTGTTTTCAAAAGAATTTGAAAAAATTGAACGAGGGAGGGACGAGGAAATAAATTAGGTTTGTAGTTAGAGGAAGAGAGTAAAAATAATTTTAAAAATAGTGAGAGCTAGTGCATTTATCCATCTTCATTTTGTTTTTTTTTCTTTGTTTTTGTTAAAGGTTGATAAAGACAGAAATTATATATTATGAATTCTGGCATATTCACATATATATCCAAACAACCAACAAGAATCCAACCTTCAAAACACGTGTTTTTGTCATTTAGAATTATCGAGCCAGGCCACTGTCATCAATATTTGACCTCAATTATTGTGTTACAGGATATCTCAATTATCCTCTAATTAATATAATTTAAGTGATCCAAATCATAATTAATTTGTGATGATTGGATTATTACATTTTCAAAATAGAAATTATAGCTTTTGATCTTGTGTTAAACATTCAATCCTACAGTTAGTATAAGAGAAGATCACAAATTTTTGATATTGTTGGAAAAAATATCATAAATTATATTAATTATACCCTGTTTGATGATTCATACCTAGAATTTATTTATGTATTATATCTTTTAAATATTAATATAATGACTTATTATAGATTAATTTTTTATTATTTCATCAATATTATAGTCTTTAGAAAATAGAAGAATTGTTAACTTAATTATTGGTTTCTTTATAGCTTTTTTACAAATATTTGTGGAGTTGTGATATTAACTTTTTGTTTATGGAATTGTATTGTTATTAAAAACGTTATTTTGGATATTAATTATTTTATCATGATAATGTTTTAATTTTTAGAACTATCCAATAACATTATTTTAAAGTTTATTTATTATTTCATGCATTAGTACTATATTACATAAAAAAAAAGAAATTTAGTTAGATTTGTCAAATTATATTATACACATGTAGTATGTTTTCTTTTTTAATATGGACCGGGTTAATTAGTCATTCAACTATGTAACTGTTCTGATTTATAATCTATTGTCTCCACCAAATCTGAATCGATTTTTATAATATTGCATTTAATTGGTAATTAGATTAGACTTAGATTTAGTAACAATGAAACAGGATAGACTCAAATCCATATATAAAACTCTAGTTAACTTGACTTGTTCTTCTAATAAAAAAGGAATAATTCTTTATAAGTTAAAATCATCTTATACATCAATTAAATTCGAATTTAAAGAAATTATAAGAAAAGTTATATAAAGTAACTTACTTCTAAGATAATTTCAATTGATAAAAAAACTTTTGTTTTTATCTTTAAGAAGTGTTTATTAAAAAAAAAAAGTATATATTCACATTACTTATGGAAGAAGACCAACTATATGCTCCACTCACGTCTAGTTAAGTGAATTCCTTTTGAAGTTATTATATTGGTGTAATTATGTAATGCGATACTTATATATGAAATTATTATGAACAATAATTCACATTCTCTAACTAATAATAAAGTTACATAAAATTCTATAAACGAATTTTATATCATGCCATTTTTGGTTCGCTAAGTTTTAAAATAAAAATTAATTAATTATCTTATGGAATGCATTAAATTGATATTAAAAAGGTATATAATGAATTATGGCCAGAGATATCATTTATTATGCAGATTTTTAATATCAATTCAACGCATTAATTATAAAAAATATTCTCACAATACAATTAAGTCAAATTTTTGTGTTTTATAAATATATTTAAAAAGTAAGTTGTTTAAATTTAACTAAACAATGTTTTTTATATATTATTTATAGTTAAGTTGATTGAAAAATAATTTATTTTTTTTAAGAAAAGTTAGTTTATATTTACTTTGGATTTTAAAATAAGATCATAAATTAATATAAAAATTAAATATGATAGAAAAATGTGACATATAAAAGATTTTATATCAAAATAATTAATATTTTTATTTAGTTAAATTTATCTTAAAATTTTTAATTATTCTAAATTTTTATTTAACTTCAAATAATTAAATTCAACTAAATGGTATTAGTGATTTTGTTTTCGTTTTTTTTTCTAAAATAAAAATAAACTAAAGTTTTGTAGAGGTATAAAATTGTATTAAAAATTTAATTACTAATTTTATCAAATGTTATTAAGAAAGGAAATTTTAATATTACTTTTAATTTTATAATTAGTTGTCTTTCAATTTTAATTCGTGCTATTTTTATTAAAATTAAACTGAGGATACTTATACAGTTAATTTAATATTTTTTCCTATGTCTATTTTGTTCGTCTTTCTTTTCTTTTTCGGTGTAAACTCAACCCAAACAAAGCATGGCATATGTTGGATTAGACGATGAAAAATTAATAAACAAAAAAAAAAGAGAAAAACTTTTAAGTAGCTAGCAAATAAAATTGTTTGAATTAGATAAAAAATAAGAAAATTTACTATTAATAAATTTAATTTAGTTTTATTTTAATATTTTTAGTGATTTACTATAATAATAAATTAAACATAAGCATTCATCCAATATTTGTTATAATTAATCATATTTTTAATGTAATTTATGTAGATAACATAGTTGAAACGTAATATATTATAATATTTCCTTCAGTTTTTTTTTTTAAAGTGAAACTTAAAAGGTAACCTCAAACTCTTTCATCATTAATACTTTTTATTATTAATATTACTATTCTCAATTACTTATTACTTTTATAATTATTAAAATAAAAAGCTCATAATTAATCATAGAGTTCAAACTTTGAGATATTTAAACTATTAAAATATCAAAAAAATTAATATAATCAATTATGATATACTTATTTTTCTTCTTCACAAACTTACATGGAAAAAGAGGGATTCTCTTACATTTTGTTACATATGCCTTCTCTTTCATTATATTTGACTGAAACAACTGTTACACCCTCTTTTCTCTCTCTCTGTCTTTAGAAACAGCAACATAATACATAATAAAACAAGTGTCAATGATAACACGAAAATAGACCAAAATCATAAAGACCAACAAAACGAAATTTTTCCGATTTCATACACAACAACTAGTTGCTTGATACACTAGTACGGATCACTGTAACTTAGAAAATGAGACTTTGAGAGCACTTGTCTAAGGTTTTTCACTAGATCATTCACTGGCATTGGGTAAGCCTCACCCATCTGCAGTTAATTAACACCAAACTCATACATATACTATTTTCAATACGGACAAATATATGCATGCACATATATAGAACTAGAACTAGAAAGCTATATTCCAAAAGGGCTATCATATCATAATCATAGTGTAGTAGTGATTAATATACAATTACTCAGACAAGGAACATTGTTAGAACACAAAACTAAACTTGATTGAGGCATAATAACGTACCTTAGCTGTGATGGTAATGCAGAGAGCGGAATTTCCAAATGGCAAAACACTGCTTCCGGTGACACAGAGATGAAGATTTTCAAGGTGGTCCAATATTTTTATCTCAACACCATATTCTTTCTCACAGTGGATCTCAATCAGCACTTCCTTCCCCAACACTCTTGCTTCCATCTCCGGAAGGATGCTACAGTTCGTTTCAGTGGAGCTGGTGATTTCTTCATGCCCATTTGCGTCGGTTTTATTCACCAATATTACCCTCTCTGCTGCACTCGTTTTGTTTTGTTTCTCTAGCTCTTGTACCTTTTCTTTGAGTTGTTTCACATAATCAATCGCTGCTCGAAGTACAGAAACCTTGTCCATCTATACATGGCAATTTTACTATTAGAAATCATTCCATTATTCTTTCCCTCTAATAATGAATCTAACTAAAATTTGTAATCTTGTGGTTTGAACACTCTACCACGTGGTTTTCACTCATTGGTAACCTAGAAAGTGATACTGCAGGATGCAGATAACAAGACACACTCTCTCCTCTTGCAGAAAAGTTGCAGCCTTTTCCTGTTCTCTATAAAGTTACCACCCATTTCTTAACTTTATTTCTTATTTATTCTTCATGCTATCTTCCTTTTTCTCATCGTACTAGTCATTATTTTATCCATCACTTCTTTTTCTTTTTTCTTTTCTCGTATCTCTTTTCATTACCTAATCCAACAAATACAAGGAGATGAATGTTTACAAAACAATGTTGATTTAGGTTATAAAATGAATTCAAGCTTCCATGTTTTTATTTGAGAATACAAAGTGTATGAAGGAACGAGAGAATTAGAGTACCTTGTTCAAGCCGGGAATGGTGGCTGCGAGCGCTATGAACCTCTCGGTGAGTTCCTGCCTCCTCCTTCTCTCGGCCATTATGTGATCGATGGTCTGAGAAGAGGTTCGGGTCCTCTTTTGACTGGGTCTGGTAATGTCGGTTTGAGTGTGGAGGGCGCGTTTGGCAGGTAAAGGGGAAGAAGGGACCGAGGGTTCGGGTGTGGCGGGTACCACCGTGGAGTTATCGAAGGAGAGAACGTAAGCCTTGGGAGAGGAGCGTTTGGAAGCGGCGGCGCTAACGGCGGCGCTGGGGAGGAAGAAAGTGTTTTGGGCGGTGGAGGAAGCGTGAAATGAGTGATCGGTTTGGGTTTCGGAGGAGAACAACGTTAGTGGTGTCTGTTGAAGGATGATGTCGGAGAAGAAATCGTCACAGTTGTTGAAGAAATCCATTTCCTACACCAAAAGATTGATGAGTTGATTGAAAAAAATGCAAGAAATGAAGAAAAGTTGATGCTAGTTATTGTTTGAGTTACCATATGAAAATGCCAATTATTCTGCCACGAATCCTCCTTCTCCTCCATGGGGAATGAACACAAGATATGAATATATCAGATAAATCTATCAATATTTTAAAAAATACTATTACATACCATATATTTTAGTTATTTTTTAATTTTATTTTTAAAAATTTTGTGATGTAGTTTCGTTATTTTATTTTATATGAAAATTTTCCAAGAGTGAGAACCTGCATCCTGGTCCATATGAGATTTGGAAATCTGGAACTATAAAAGAAGAGACAGGTTTTATCATAGGGTGGTCATGATCCATGACACCATGAAGTTGACACTAAAAAAAAAAAAATCATAACCTGCAAAATTTAAAAGCTTGTCTTCAGAAAATTATTTCTTCTTATTTGCAGAACAGCTCCTCTTGTGGGGACAAAAATATGTCCATGTACACTAATCTTATATATAAAGAGAAGACAGACTACGTTAATTTAATTGTAAATATGATATCAATCTTGTTATCTTATCAATATAAAACTTCTTTTAAAACTCATATTTACATTTTTTTTAACTATTTAATAACATAAAAAATCCTAATCTAATTAATAGTCTGTCAAAATTAAATTCTTATTATTAATGTTTTATGAAATTTACATATAATTAACCCTTCAGGCCCTATTTCCTCACCTGTTTCATCATGTGTTTCTTTCTTGAAGGTTCTTTCATTCTTAACTCAATAATGTTCTTGGATGCACATTAACTTTGTATTGTTCTTTACTTTTTCTTAGTCAAAATGCTTTTTTCTTTGCTTCTATCCATCACAGGTTAAAATTGGCTTGTATCTGCCTTCTAATTGACCTAACGTAGGTTCGTGTTTTTTTGTTAAAAGTAGAAAGAAAGACAGAAATTATATATTATAATTTCTGGCATATTCACATGTATATCCAAACAAACAACAAAAATCCAACCTTCAAAATCGTCATTCTCTACGCGTGTCTTTGTGATTTAGAATTATCGACCCAGGCCACTGTCATCATCAATATTTGACATCAATTATTGTGTTATTATGATATATCAATTATCTGTAATAGAGCCAACTCATAATTGATTTGTGATAGTTAGATTATTACATTTTTTAAATAAAGATTATAACTTTTTATCTTTTTTCAATAGTAAAAAATAAATAAAATTAGATAAAATATTTAAGGGATGTTTTAACCTATATACAAAATATTATGAAACAAAATAACTTTAATTGCTTGAAGCCTAGTTTTTTTGTCTTCAAGGTTGGAATCTAAAAACATTATGACCACAGTGCTTATAGATGCCACTTTCTGCATTACTATCGACTTGGAACGTATACCTCCTCAATTGTTTTCTTCAAATTATATTATTTTAGTTCAATAAAAAGGTGAATATAAAAGTTTAATATAAAAATATATACTCTTAACTAATAAAGAGTCATTGTTAGTATGATTTTAAAATACATATTTGGACAACATTATATTATAGTAAGTTAATTTATGTCTAATTCAATCCTAAACCTATTTATATATTATAATCTTACATTATTATATATTAAGAAATGAATATATTTTATGTATGATTTAAAAGGAATTATATAATAATGACATAATAGTTTCGAAAAATTTAATTAAAAAAGACTCTGATACTTTTCTTAATAAATAAGTTTAAATTTAACTTAACATAAAATTAACTTATAAAATAAGAATTGTACTTTATTTTTATATTATAATCTGATTTTTTTTTTTTTCTAATCTGATGTGAGATTCCCAACTTAGAAAAGATAGGACCAAAGCGTTTCTCAAGAAAAGAGAATAAGAAGTAAAGTAATATCTAACCAATAATTTAAACCTTCCACAAATGCATGTTTTATTTTTTACATTGAAAAAAATTCTCAATTTAATCCTGGCATTTTAAAATTAATATTTTATCCCTATACTTATTTGAATGTGATAATAGTAACTCTTATGTGTGTTTAGAATTAAAAGTGCATGGTATTTTCTTATTATAGTTTTTTATTTACGGAACAACTTTCTATTGTGTATATATTTTACCATGTTATACAGTTGCAATAAATTTTATAGGCTTTGTCACATTATACGTCAGAAAAAAATTAACTAATATGCTCTCATAGTTATTATTATTATTTTTTTTGTCCATTAGACTTTATCTCAAGGTGAAACATTTTCAACTCAATTCTATTGGTCATATATCCAAAACAGCAATCTTTTCCCCAAATTTTGCACGTCCTAAATGTTGATTTTGGCCTAACTTC
>Ga0209700_105090_pt1 | contig 22704 bp, 18 predicted proteins | sample SiratroredBW_FD_187528 | JGI IMG/M metagenome (GOLD analysis project Ga0209700, IMG submission 187528) | Root nodule microbial communities of legume samples collected from California, USA - Siratro red BW (SPAdes) (version 2) | ecosystem: Host-associated > Plants > Roots > Nodule | place: USA... | reverse complement strand
AATTCAAATAATTTAAATTTTCTCTATATATAAACCATTCAAATTAAAACGGGTAACTTTTCTTCATATTCTTTCATTCAAATTAATTTCACATTTATTTTAATTACTTAAATGACAATTAATTAATTTCAATGACTACATTTTCATCAAAATTTCCAAAACCGTTTTATCACTATGCATTCAGTTTTATCACTATGCATTAATTCTAATTTAATTTTATATGCACAACCCAATACAACATGGAAAAATAAATAGGAGAGGAAAGGTAGGAGAATTAATTACCCTAAACTCTTCCAGTAGCCTACCGATTTCAATTAATCAATTAATTAGTTAATTAAATTCGTACATTTATTCTACAATTTCATTACTTTAAGTAAATTGTGTTATCTTCTCACGATTTCATATATCTTGAATTAATGGAACAATTTATTCACAATGATATCGTGCAATTTTTGCATAATTTACCCATATCCGGAAATAAAAGAAAAAATACACCATTTTGAAAATTTCAAAAAAAAATTATAGTAGTTTAAGAAATTTGCCTACAAAATCAATATAAAGTAAGAGATAGGAAAATGTAGTATAACCTATATATAACCTTTCTTATGTGAAGTGAGTATCACTCTTAGATGTCACAAGTTTTGAGTTTTATTCACGTCTTTAAGATGAAATAAATATAAATACCTTTAAGTTCCTGGCTTCGTTTCGATCTTTAACTTTATTTTATAATTTCAATTTCTTACCTTTTCATTATTCGTAATTTTGACTTTTAACTTCCTTTTTTAATAATATTGATTTTTTTATTATCCATAATTTTTTAAATTTTCACTTAATTGATAATAGTTTTCCTTTAAACGTGTTATATTAAAATGGAGAAAACGCGTAATACTCATAATTAAAATCGAAAATAAAAGTTCAAAATGCTTATGAATAATTAAACATAAAAAACGAAAATATGAAAAACTGAATTTTATATAATATAAAAACCAAAATTACTATGAGATATTATTAGAGACCAAAAGTTTTCATGATTTGGATTTGGGTATTGTTAATGCGCGAAAGGAAGAAACTTCCACAACGTTATTGTAGGGGTGATTGGTCAAGTGCGCATGTGATTGGTGTTAGTTTTAGTCCAGTTCATTTAGTCCAGCTCGAGCATTCAAGAAAGACAAAGACTTTCACCATCATCGTAGTGCATTCCATAGTCCTTCATTTCATTTCTATTTATCATCGATCAATAAGCTTATAACTAAATGTAAGGACCAAGTTGATTCTCTCCATGGCTTCCCCTTTGCTTCCGTTTCTCTTCCTCTCAGTGATTCTGTTACCCTTTCAACTCCTCAGTGTTGTAGCCCAAACCAAAACCAACTTAACTGTTGGTGATTCTTATATTGCTGGAAAAAGCACAACACCATGGTTGGTTTCATCACCTTCTGGTGACTTTGCCTTTGGTTTCCTCCCACTTGAGGACTCTCCTGATCATTTCATACTTTGCATTTGGTACGCCAAGATTCAAAGCAACACCATAGTGTGGTTTGCCAATACGGAAAAGCCTGCACCAAAGCACTCAAAGGTGGAGCTTACTGCTAATGACGGGTTGGTGCTCACTGCCCCAAATGGTGACCGGTTGTGGAATACTGGAACCACTGCTAGAGTTTCTAGGGGTTTGTTTAATGACACTGGCAACCTCGTGCTTCAGGATGGTGGCTCCAACAATGCTTGGGAGAGTTTCAAGGATTATAGGAACACTTTGCTGCCCTATCAGACTATGGAAAGGGGCCAAAAGCTTTCTTCTAAGCTTAGGGAGAATGATTTCAACACGGGCAGGTTTGAGCTATTTTTCCAAAATGATGGCAATCTTGTGATGCGCTCTATAAATTTACCATCTGGGTATTCTAATGAAAATTACTATGAAAGTGGAACCGCTCTTAGTGCTGGGAGACGATTGGTGTTTGATAGCTCAGGAGATATGTATATTTTGATAGAGAACAATGGAAGGTATAATTTGTCAGAGGAGGGTGTTGGAGTTTCTACCACTCAATTTTACCTTAGAGCAACTCTTGATTTTGATGGGGTATTCACACTCTATCAACATCCTAAGGGTTCTTCTGGCAGTGGAGATTGGACCCCAGTGTGGTCTTATCCTGATAATATCTGTAAGAATTATCTTGCTCATGCAAGTAGTGGTGTTTGTGGATATAATAGCATATGCAGTTTAAAAGATGATAAGAGACCAACTTGTCAGTGTCCAAAATGGTACTCATTGGCTGACCCTAATGATCCCTATGGTAGCTGCAAACCAGATTTTGTACAAGAATGTTTTGAAGATGGTCTTCGTAAAAGAAAGGATGTATATGAGTTTGAGGTGTTGATAGATACTGATTGGCCTCAATCAGATTATGAACTTCAAAGACCCTTTACTGAAGACCAATGCAAACAATCTTGTATGGAAGATTGTATGTGTTTTGTTGCCATTTTCAGGCTAGGTGACAGCTGCTGGAAGAAGAAGTTGCCACTTTCAAATGGTAGGGTTGATCCCACACTTAATGGTGGAAAGACCTTCATGAAAGTGAGGAAGGACAACTCCTCCTTGATTAGTCCTCCTCCAATCATTGTGAAGAACAATAGGAATACTTTGAATTTTGTTCTGGAAGTGCTTTTGGGTAGTTTCGGTTTTCTCATTCTCATATTGGTTTTTGCAATCTGCTTGAGCACTTCCTATGTTTTTCACTACAAGAAGAGGCTTAGAAGACTTGGCAAAAGTAACATTACTGTGGCAACCAACTTGCGTTGCTTCACTTATGAAGAACTTGAAGAAGCCACTAATGGCTTTGACAAAGTTCTAGGGAAGGGAGCTTTTGGCGTTGTGTATGAAGGCGTGGTCAACATAGGTTCCGTTACTCGTGTGGCGGTGAAAAGATTGAAAACTTTTCTCTTGGAAGAGGTTAAGAAGGAATTCAAGAATGAACTGGATATTATTGGCCTCACACACCACAAGAACTTGGTTCGCTTACTTGGATTTTGTGAGACTGAATCAGAAAAGTTACTTGTTTATGAGTACATGGGCAATGGAACTTTAGCAAGTCTTCTTTTTAATGTCGAAAAACCAAGTTGGAAACTGAGGCTACAAATTGCAGATGATGTTGCTGTTAGTTTTGTGCCTCTCAAAGTCCCACATCAGTGGGTGGAGAAAGGGTACCACCTTTGCTTGCTATAAATAAAGGCCTTAGGCCTTGGTATTAAATATCCCACACTTGAAGCATTTCCAAGTGTTAAGTGTTTAAGTGTTATAGAGTGTGAAAGAAAGTTCCAAGAGTGTTGTGAGGATACACTGGGAATTTCTTGGGAACTCTAGTATTTCACTGGGGATCCTATTGGGTTTACTATATTGTAATTATTAAGAATATAGTGAAGTAAGAGGAGTTTACAAGGTGGAGTTTTCCACGATAAATTCGGTGTGCAGTTTTCTTTATTGTGCTTTGTTTTTCTCCATGAAATTTGGGCTCGCTTCCGCTCACATCCAGAAAGTGTGTTTCTACTCTGAAAATTATAACAGTTGCTAGAGGACTTGTGTATTTGCATGAAGAGTGCATGACACAGATCATCCATTGTGACATAAAGCCTCAGAACATACTCCTTGATGATTACTTTGTCGCAAGAATTTCAGACTTTGGATTGGCCAAGCTTTTGAACATGAATCAGAGCAAAACCAACACCGCAATAAGGGGAACAAAAGGGTATGTTGCACTTGAATGGTTCAAAAACATGCCAATCACGGCTAAAGTGGATGTCTACAGTTATGGGGTGCTGTTGCTTGAGATAGTTTCATGCAGAAAAAGTGTAGAATTTGAGACAGAAGATGAGTCCAAAGCAATCCTAACTGAATGGGCTTATGACTGCTACTCTGAAGGTGCTCTTCATGCCTTGGTTGAGGGTGATAAGGAGCCATTGGATGACATGAAGACAGTGGAGAAGTTGGTGATGATTGCCCTTTGGTGTGTGCAAGAGGATCCTGGTTTTAGACCAACCATGAGAAGTGTGATCCACATGCTTGAAGGTGTTGTTGAAGTGGGGGTGCCACGATGCCCCTCGCAAGTTAGTATTCAATATTCCCTAAACTAATCAATTGGTGCTAATCCTACCAGTGTTATCGAGATTCCAGGGTGAACGGTAGGATTTGCAGATATGTATGTTTATTTATTTGAAGCTTTAAGATCCTTCAGCAGTAACTACTTTGCGGTTTAAGATCAATTGACCCTTTTGTATTAACTAGTTTGGTAAGCCAGTTGTTATATTTAGGATTGAGGAAGTGTAAGTAACTTAAATAAGCCATCTAAGCAAAAGAAATAAAGCAGAAACTATTACATTGTACCCACTGTTCCATACTCAGATCTTACAATTTTATAAGGTTCTCAAATGGAATTTTTTTTTCTCTCTCAAAATGTTGAAGTTAGGTTTTGAAAATCGATTTTCATTTTTAACACTTACGACAAAGTTATTTTCAGATTCTGAAAATCGATTGATTTCATTGAATATTTTTTTGACTATTTTTTGTTTGTTTCTTTCTTATTTCTCTCGAACAAAGCATCTATAAGGCTCATATCATATATTTTCATGTTTTTCCTTTGTTTTACGCAATTCTATTTTCCTTTTACCCGTTTTTCTTTATTTTAATCTTTGTTTTACCAAAAATAAATTTGTAACGATTTGACCCCTTAAAATCAATGTTCAGAGGTGTCTAGACAAGTGGTTGTAGACCGTCTAATAGTAAAGAAGTGTCTAGTTGCACTAGATTGATGAAGACGCATATAGTAGTCAATTTGACGTCCAATGTTATTTAGCTTTTCTAGTTCCTAATTTATAAGAGAACATGGGACTTGTTAATTATTTGACACGTCATTTTTGGAAGTTAGTTACACTAGTAGAAAAACACTATTTTACGTCGTTGAATAACGAATGTTAAAACGCCAACCGTTTTCAACGGTTAAAACACCAACCGTTTCAAAAATACGATGATATTTTTATAAATAAAATGACATATATAAGGGCGGTTATGCACCATCATCCGTCGAAAACAAAGTAAAAGAATTTAAAAATTAAAAATTTTAACACTTGCATTTGGCGGGCTACATATAATGTCGGTTGTGGCAAAGAAACCACCTTAATTCGACCATTCCAAACGCTGTTATATACCCTCTTTATCCCTTCCCAACCTCCTTTCCCTTTCACCTTTTACGCTTCTTCCTTTTCGCGCAGCACCACCTTCCATTGTTCAGACAGGTTTTCTTTGCGATTTCAACTCCATTGTTGCTCATTTTGCCTCCATTTCTCATTTCCTCCATCAAGGTGACTTGGTTCTAGGTTTTCATTGTTCGTTTTCAATCCAAGGTTCGTTCCGCTTCGCGTTTCTCTATATGGTTTCGTTAGAACTATAAATTCATTCCTTTTCACTGGTTTTGATGTTTTATTGAATCTTTGTTGGATTTTTATTGTTTTGCAAGTGTTAATATGGCTGCATTTGCTCGTTTGGCTTCGCTTTTGTGTTTGGCCGCCGCCGTCGCACCACTACTCTTCAAGAGGTATGTTTTTATGTGTATTAGAATTGTTGGATGGAATGTTTGTGTGTATTAAAATGCTATTTTGTATTTTATTTGGTTACAATTGAGTTAAAATGATTATGTGTATTGAAATGCATGTTGATATATAAGAAACGCATTTAGTTGAGTATGGGGATGTTCGATCCCCAACAATTTTGTATTTTATTTGAGTAATCTTGAATGTTAGAATGTTTAAGATTGGAATGCTTGTATGTATTGAAATCATATTAGTATATAGTTTGATATATAAGAAATGCATTTGGGTTGAGTCTGGGGATGTTCGATCCCCGACAATTTTGTATGTTATTTGGTCATAAAGTAATCTGTATGAATGTTTTCCACTAAATGTAGTGATGGATTGAAGTTGGATAAATGCAAGTGGGATCAGTGATGTGTATGAGAAAAGTGTTGAAAATTTTTTAGAATTTGCTAAACGGAATGGAGTAGGAATAAATGGAAGATATTTTTGTCCCTGTGTGAATTGTGTGAATGGAAGAAGAGTAGATATTGAATTGATATGAGAACATTTTCTGTGTGATGGTTTCTTGAAGAGTTATACAACGTGGACTTGGCATGGTGAAGTTATAGACTTACCATATGGGAGTGAGGCGGATAAGTTTGAGTATTCTAATATGTATTCTGAAGATTGTATGAAAGAAATGAGTCGTGATATTGGAGAAGAGAATTTCCATCAAGTCCACGTGTATGATTCATTGAAAGATAATTCAACAACAGATTTGTATCCCGGTTGTTCAAGTTTTTCATGTTTGACAGCAGTATTACGATTATTTAATATTAAGGCAAGAAATAGGTGGACTGATAGAAGTTTTACTGAATTGCTTGAGTTTTTGCATGAAATATTTCTTCAAGGTAATACATTGTCGACCAGTCACTATGAGGCCAAGAAGATATTGTGTCCAATGGGTATGGAGTATCAAAAAATACATGCTTGTCCAAATGATTGTATACTGTATAGAAAAGAATTTGAACGATTGCATAAGTGTCCCAGATGTGGGCTATTAAGATATAAAGTAAAGGATGATGACGAAGATGAAGATGAAATGAAAAAGGGTCCTCCGACAAAAGTTTTATGGTATCTTCCAATCATACCTCGATTAAAACATGTTTACGCTAATGTTAATGATGCAAAAAGCTTGACATGACATGCAAATGGAAGAAGATGTGATGGGTTGTTACGACATGCTGCCGATTCACCACAATGGAAGAAAATCGATTCTTTGTATCCTGAATTTGGAAGTGATCCAACAAAACTCAGATTTGGTCTTGCAACTGATGGAATGAATCCATACGGTAATTTAAGTAGCAAACATAGTTCATGGTCTGTTTTGCTATTTATTTATAATTTGTCGTATTGGTTGTGCATGAAGATAAAATATATGATGTTGTCTATGATGATATTAGGACCGAGGCAACCCTGAAATGACATAAATTTTTATCTAAGTCCTTTGATAGAAGACTTGAGATTGTTATGGGATGAAGGTGTTGAGGATTTTGATGCACATGAGAAGGCCAATTTCAATTTGTGAGCAATGTTATTTTGCACGATTAATGACTTTCCAGCATATGGAAATCTGAGTGGTTATAGTGTCAAAGGACATCATGCTTGCCTGATATGTGAACAGAACACAAGTTACCATCAACTAAAATATGGTAGGAAGACATGTTACATTGGCCATCAAAAGTTTTTAGTGGTTGTCAGGAAGACAGAACTGCACCTCCACCCTTAACTGGAGACCAAGAGTATAACTGAGTGAGCAACATCAAAGTCAACTATTGGATTTTAGTGCATTGACTGTGGGTAATATACTTGGAGGAAGATCCACATTGTCCTCCCAAAACCTCCATTGGATATATCCTCAGGTATGTAATTCTTAAAATTAATTTCTATTATTTCTCCATTTTAGTATTCAATTATTTGATGATTGAACTCTACTGAAAGTGCAATAAGCAACAAGGAGAATGTGGATACTGTATCATGCACTGGATGAAAACAATAGTACTTGCTAAAGTCAAAGAGTATTGGGAAGAGGTAACAAAATGTCTTAAGTTTGTTCATATTTGAATTGATTTTCAAGACTAACTCAAGTTTCTATATTTTTAGGCTTTTCCATATAAAGAGCCACTAGATAGCCAAACAATACAAGAACTTCAAAAAGATTGGGTAAGATATTTCCTCCAATATAAAAGTAGTTTGTTGTAGATATTTATAACTTATTTGTGTAATTAGCTTTATGTACAATATTACAATGTATATAAATGTAAAATATATATGTATTGAACTCAAATTATGTCTCATATATTGAATTGAACAATTATGGCTGGGAATATACTGTAAATTTCATTTGCAGGGTTATGGTTTATTCATAATTCAATTTTCATTTTAAAAAAAAATCACAGATACAACAGCGGTTATAACATTAACGGCCATTGTATATGCCATACAACGGCGATTATGCCCATAATCGTCATTGTATAGAGCCTGAAATTGGGTTTTGACTTGTTATACCATGACGGTTCTGGCCATAACCGCTGTTGTATAACATATACAATGTCGGTTAATGCTATAACAGTCGTTGTATTTGTCCCACAACCCCATCCCCAAACACATCCCCACACTCTTGAAGTTGGTATATGACATTGGCTTCTGATCTTAACCGCCTTCATATTTAACTCTTTAACGTCGGTGGTAAAACCAACGTTGTATGTGAATACTTTCAACGTCGCCTAATACAACGTCGATTGGTTAACCAACATCGTAGGGGCTCCTGGAATCGACTTTAAAGGCTCTTTTTGTACTAGTGTTAGATAGTTATATGTATATTTTTAATAAACAATTTTCTTTAACTTCGAGTTGAAAGTTCGCTAATAAGATAAACTTTGTGTCGCAATATCAAATTGTTTCTTGATGAGTTTTTGATAGTGGACGTAGACTGGGTTTCAGTTGAACTACGTAAAATTTCTCTTTGTGATTCTTCTTGTACCTTTCGTACTGACCTTCTATCTATTCCCACGATTTCTTTGTTATTGTCTAAGCATTTTGTGTGGTTAGATGTCTAGTGGGTTTGTGTGTTTATCTTTACAAACTGGCGCGGTGAACGTGGAGTGAAGGAAACTCAATGATCATGACTTCCACAAAGTATAAGGTTGAGAAATTCATTGGTTTGAACGATTTTGGGTTATGGTGGTTGAAGATGCATTCTCTTTTTGTTTACTGGGCCTCCCTAATGCTTTGGAGGGGGAATCCAACATTGTACAAAAATAGAATTCTACATCAATTATGGGAGGCTTTCTACATCGGTTCCACAACCAATGGTGATGCGGATGATGTAGAAAGTCCATGACTTCTTATATCGGTTCCTCAACCAATATAGTATGTTCCAATATTACATCGTTTATAAATATAAGCGGTAAAAAGAGCATGTAAAAGGGCAAATATGATACATATTATATCAGTTGTAAGCTGGAATTGATGTAATATGTGACATTTTATATTAGTTGTAACTACAACCGATGTAATATGTGAAATAGGAAGACATATTACATCGATTTCAACTTACAATCGATGTAATTAAAAAATTTGTCAAATTTATTATTTTACTGACCTGTAACAAACATACCAGAATGTCAAGAAAATAAATTTCTATCTTCCAAAAATTTGTAGAGAATTTAACATAAAAAAATTTATGCAATGTACGAACACTTGATAATGTGTTATAGATGTAAGTATGAAATATGTAAGATGTAACAATTTTAAAAATCAGTAATAGATATAAGGAAACATAAAATTTTTTTTTTGGCAAGTGTAGGTATGTGAAGTAAGAGTCTAAAATCTTAAACATGTCTAAAAAATACAAAAATAAAAAATAAAAAAATAATAGTAAATGATGAAATCTTGAAAATTGAGGACCCCCAATCCCTGGGATTGGCTAACACATTCCTTACCTCATTTCGAACAATTTTAGAAATTGATGACTATATATTAGCTATAGATAGAACCAACGTCTGCTAAACATTTCAACGGTGGCCAGGATCATGTATCGTGGAAGGTGACCACTTTTTTCTTCTCTCACTTCCCCAATAACTATGGTGAGCGCGATATGTGGAAAATTTTCTTAAGGTGGGGGAGAGTTGAAGAAGTGTTTATTTCCAGGAAACTCAACAGGTGGGGGAATAGGTTTGGTTTTGTTAGATTCAATGACGTCAAGAATGTATCTAAATTGGAGACTGAGCTTGATTCCATACACATCAGTTCCATGAAATTGTTTGCAAACCTCTCGAGAGATCGGAAGTTCTTCAACAAACTAAGCCTGTTCCATAGGTACACAAGACTAAGCAAACAAACCAATCTGGTTAAGTTACTCAGCATTGGCAAGTGAAGTCGGGACACAAGCACAATACACATTGGAGTAAAAATACAACAACTTTAGTCGTTAATAAACAGGAATGCAAAGGTCAGACTATCTCAACAGAACCACTTAAGTTACCCTGGCTGGAGGATAGTTGGGTAGGAACTACGAGAGAATATATGTTTATGGGGGTTCTGCGTGAAGAAATGTTACAGGAAGGACTTGGATCTATTAGGTGAGGTACTTGGGTGACAAACAAGTATTACTGTCCAATCAGAACAGTGATAAGTTATCTGAAGTCATTGAAGCTAACTTGAAGGCCTTAGTAAGATATGGACGAGATGCAAAGGTATATCGTTGCATCTATGGACATTCGATTGTTTCCGGAAGGTATTGCATAGAGTTGGGTCGCTTGTGGAGATCGACGAGGCAACCTTAAACTGGGAATGTGTGGAGTTCGCTAAGCTAAAGGTCAGATCCGCAGTGGCGTTTAAGGGGCAGGTCTTTGAAGAAGTTTGGATCAATGACAGAGTTTATCAAGTTTCGGTGGAAAAGGAAAGCTCCTTTGTGGAATACGAAAAACCTAGTAGATGATATAAGGAGGAGGATGTCTCTGATACGAGTTCGGGAATGGAGACAAGGGTGATGAAGTTGGTTGGGAAAACAACGGTGATGAAGGAGCAATAGACGTGAGGTGGGTGCCTGTGCACGGTTGGAGCTCTTCCGGTCACCGGAATACGCAAGCCACGGTGCAAAGAAATTGTGAGGTGGAGCAAACTATTTTGGGAAAGGAAAAGGTAATAGAGGATGATAGGGGTTCTGCGGGAGTGTGTTGCACGGATACGGTAAAGAAAGTACAAAGTAGCTCAAATGCGGCAATTGTGAAGGAAATGCATAGGAGGCCAACGTTGGTGGATGAAATGTTTGCAAATTGGGAAATAACCCAACGACTACATGAATGTGGTGTTGACTCACCATCGACGAATTCTTTCTCCACCCCAATACCCTCATCCTGCACCTCCATAGTCCACCGGAAAATACAAATATATCCTTAAATGATAAATAGTAAAAGACTAAAATATCCTTCACCCTCATTCATCTCCTTAACCACTCTTATTCGCTTCATCCGCTTCATTCTTCCTTTGCTTGTATTCGATTCACTACTTCACTGTAGCATCTGGTTCAGTCATTGTATATGTTTTTCACCTTCACCGTCAACAAAAGTGATCTGTGTGTGGGTGAGAGTTTGCAACGTCCGTATCACAATCTGGAAGGAAAAGCTACGTATTTGCTTCAATCTGAATTAAAGCTTCACACAAGTGAAAAATAAGAAATTTTAAATGTTTATTAGCAATTTATGAGTAATATTGATGTCATGACGCTTCAGTGTTGGGCGTCGAATTATGTCATGATGCTAAGTGCAATGGTGGCTCATGTAACGAGGCTAAGAGTGCACTTGAGTCACGTGATGTGCCTAGGTGTATAGGCCTACTTGCTAATGCTAATGTAGATGGGAAGGGAAGCATTGGACTTCCTTTTTTTGGGCTTGTATGCGATAGTGATGTTGGGGTTAATCAAATGATGTTGGACATGTGTAAAGGTGCAGCCATAATGGGAAGTGGTGCGGATTTGAATGCTGGGCTTCTTAGTAAGCATGTAAATGCTGAAGAATGCTTGGTAGGGGCGACAGCTGGAGAATTAAATAAAGAAGACGCTGGTGGGAGTGATTTATCACAATATGTTGAAGATAACCAACCTAGGTCACTAGAGAAGGGTGAAGCGTTTGTTAGCTGTTTTCAATTAATGAATGCAGTACCAATAGACCTAGTATAGTTCCGTAATACAAGGGCAACGACGAGAGGAGAATTGAGCATCAAGCAGGACCGAAACAACCAAACTGGAGGAAATGAGCCGGTGACGAGATCCAGGTACCCCAAATCTATCTAATTCTTTATCTTATACTAATATTCTGAGCTGTAATAGGAGATTTAGGGAGTTGGATAACGGAAGTGAAAAACTTAGATTGTGGGGGATTTCTAAGGATATAGGTGTTGTATGTCAGGATTGTGAAGAGAGTATTATTCAAATGTTCAAGGAGATGGAGGAACGAGATAATTTAGTGATGCGGGGAGCATCGGGTGAGGAATGGAATCAGTCTTAATGAAGTTGTTAAGTATCAATGTTAGGGGTTTGGGGGGAGAGAAAAAATGGAAGTATATTAAAGAGTTAATTGTGATGGAAAAACCTGGGTTGCTATGTGTGCAGGAAACAAAATTAATTAATGTGAACGCTTCTAAGTGTTTTAGTCTTTGGGGTAGTAACGATGCTAGCTGGATCCATAAAGGGACCGATAAAGAAGGAAGGGGTATCCTGACTATGTGGGACACTAAGGTATTTAAGTGTGATAGGTCAGTTGACGGGAAAGGTTTTGTTTTAGTCATATGGCAATATATAGGTGGTGAATCAGGTATAGATGTGAATGTTGTTGTTTTGAATGTTTATGCTCCTTGTTCTAACAATGAGAAATGTTGTTGTGGAGAGAAATTGAAAATGTGTTGGCTAATGTAAGTTGCTTAGTAAGATGTTCTTTCTTTGTGTGATTCTTCTTATACCTTTCTTGTTGACATTCTATCTGTTCTTATTGCAGTTTCTTCGTATCATCTAAATGTTTTGTGGTTAGACAATTCAATGGATTTGTATGTTTATCTCAATTAGGCTGACACCTCAAAACTCAACAATCATATGTCGTGACATTAAACATATTATTGAAAGGAAAAAGAAAAGATGCAAAACAATGAGGGACTAGGCCAATTCCATGACAACAAAAGATGACAAACACTCCCCAGCTAAGCTAAACAAAATGAAACAGAGGAGTTGATACCTATTATGAAAAAAATTCTAAATTAATAACAGGTGAAACATCATACCATTTGAAATCTAACTTATTATCGAGACCTAGCGAAGTCAGCTTGTAGCACAATGATTTCCCTCACGGAATATATCAAAAACTTTGAACTTAATTTCTTTACATATCCTCGTACACTTTCTCCATCTCCGTCTCAAAGACCAAGAAAGGAGATTAAATGCACTAAACACTTGAGAAAGCAGGAAAGAGTCACACTCAAGTCAAATACATCTGAAGTCTTTTCTCCACGTAAGCTCAATAGTTAAATGGCTTCCATAACCTAAGCAAATAAAGACTTTTGGACCTTAAGGAAAGAGGAGAAACTACCTATATATTCACATCTGCTACAACGAAAAATACCTGCACATGCCGAAGAAACCTTAACACCTTCTAGTAGCACCATCAGTGTTGACCTTCACCCAATTGGCAAGAGGAAAATCCTAGATAATCTGAGTAGGAGAGATCTCTTTCCAATGCTTGTGGATATAAAAAAAACTTCAGATAAGAGAAGTTAATAATGCCATTGTGCATGTGTTTATTAGAAGAATTGTCCATCATTTTGATGAAACCTTTAACAATCTGAATAGCCAAGTAGATAAAAATATCTTCTTGAAACCTAGCATGGTTTCTTGTTTGTCAATACTTTTTACAAAAAAAGAAAAAACTATTTTAACAATTTTTAGAAAAATGTTGAATGAAGAATTACTTTTATGATAGAATTTTTGTCTATTTTTATAATTCAATTAAATTTTATATTATGTTATTAAACTAATGTCTTATACTTAGGAGGGTGAACTAACTGGTTTATTTATTTCAAGAGTATGACTAGTGTGAAACGAAATAAATGTTGTGGACAAAGTGAAGCACTAGTAGAATTCAATGGAAAAAATGAAAGCAATAATAGCTAGTCATTTTGGTTTATACGTGGTGGATACGCAGTGGATTTGGGTCGTGATTGACTAATAGAATAATTGCTATAAATTAAAAAAGAAAACTAAAACTAAAAGTAGACTTAACTTTTATTAAATAAATAAATGAATACTAATTATAATTGGTAGTAGTACTAGTTGATGATTTAATACAAATATTGATTATGTATTTTAATAATGTGAAAGTCTGCATGCCAAATAAAATCCTTAGAAGATTGAAATACCAGTCTTTAAGAAAAACATTGCATGATTTACACAAACAAACAAAATGTCAATGAACATATGATCCAATAATTAGTTGATTCTATCACCTCTGTTTTCCTTTCGTCTTTGCTCAATGGTGCTGCTACACATATTTGTTGTAGCCCAAACCAGAAGCGACAAAATCATTGATCACTCTCTTAAAGAAACTAGCAAAGCCACATTGGAGACTAGAATAATAGTTTACTTGCTTTAAATTTAATTTACTAGTAAGAAAAGTGAGGCAACGGTTTCTAATTGTTAATGTGTGGAACGAAGAAATTTCCACAGCATTGTTAATCTCTTTAACCTAACAATATTTTGAGTTATCAATCTCTTCATTTAATTATAATAGTTGAAATGTAATATAAGTAGAGTCCCATAATAAATAATTTATTCTATATAAAGTAACATGGGAAAATGTAATATAATCGATATATAACCTTTGTTATGTGACAAGTTATAAAGTTTTATTCACCTTTTTAACATGAAATAAATATAAATACCTTTCTAAGACTCATTGTAAAAAAAAAAAGGGTCAATGGTTTCTAATAGTTAATGAGTGGAATGAAGAATTTTCCACAACACTGATGTAGCGATGTGTGTATGTGTGATTGGTCCTAGTTTTGATCAAGTCCAGCTCATGCATTCAACAAAGATAGAGACTTTCACCACCATCATAGTGTATTCTTTAGTCCATTTCATTTCTATTTATCATCAATCAATAAACCTATAACTAAATGTAAGGACCAATTTGATTCTCACCATGGCTTCCCCTTTGCTTCCGTTTCTCTTCCTCTCAGTGATTCTGTTACCCTTTCAACTCCTCAGTGTTGTAGCCCAAACCAAAACCAACTTAGCTGTTGGTGATTCTTATATTGCTGGAGAAAGCACAACACCATGGTTGGTTTCATCACCTTCTGGTGACTTTGCCTTTGGTTTCCTCCCACTTGAGGATTTTCCTGATCATTTCATACTTTGTATTTGGTATGCTAAGATTCAAGGCAACACCATAGTTTGGTTTGCCAATAGGGAAAAGCCTGCACCAAAGGACTCAAAGGTAGAGCTTACTGCTAATGATGGGTTGGTGCTCACTGCCCCAAATGGTGACCGTTTATGGAATACTGGAACCAGTGTTGGAGTTTCCAGAGGTTTGTTTAATGACACTGGCAACTTTGTGCTTCAGGATGGTGACTCCAACAGTGCTTGGGAGAGTTTCAAGGACTATAGAAACACTTTGCTGCCTTATCAGACTCTGGAAAAGGGCCAAAAGCTTTCTTCTATGCTTAGGGAGAATGATTTCAACAGCGGCAGGTTTGAGCTATTTTTCCAAAATGATGGTAATCTTGTGATGCGCTCTATAAATTTACCATCTGGGTATTCCAATGAAAATTACTATGAAACTGGAACCATCGAGTCCAACACTTCTAGTGCTGGGACACGATTGGTGTTTGATAGCTCAGGAGATATGTATATTTTGACACAGAACAATGGAAGGTATAATTTGTCAGAGGAGGGTGTTGGAGTTTCTACCACTCAATTTTACCTTAGAGCAACTCTTGATTTTGATGGGGTGTTCACGCTCTATCAACATCCTAAGGGTTCTTCTGGCAGTGGAGGTTGGACCCCAGTGTGGTCTCGTCCAGATAATATCTGCACGGACTATCGTGCTCCTGCAAGTAGTGGTGTTTGTGGATATAATAGCATATGCAGTTTAAAAGATGATAAGAGACCAACTTGTCAGTGTCCAAAATGGTACTCATTGGCTGACCCTAATGATCCCTATGGTAGCTGCAAACCAGATTTTGTACAAGAATGTTTTGAAGATAATCTTAGTAACAGTAAGGATTTATATGAGTTTGAGGTGTTGATAGACACTGATTGGCCTTTTTCAGATTATGAACTTCAAAGACCCTTTACTGAAGACCAATGCAAACAATCTTGTATGGAAGATTGTATGTGTTTTGTTGCCATTTTCAGGCTAGGTGACGGCTGCTGGAAGAAGAAGTTGCCACTTTCAAATGGTAGGGTTGATGCCACACTTAATGGTGCAAAGGCCTTCATGAAAGTGAGGAAGGACAACTCCTCCTTGATCAGTCCTCCAATCATTGTGAAGAACAATAGGAATACTTTGATTTTGGTTCTGTCAGTGCTTTTGGGTAGTTCCGGTTTTCTCAATCTCATATTGGTTTTTGCAATCTGCTTGAGCACTTCCTATGTTTTTCAGTACAAGAAGAGGCTTAGAAGACTTGGCAAAAGTGACACTACTCTGGGAACCAACTTGCGGTGCTTCACTTATGAGGAACTTGAAGAAGCCACTAATGGCTTTGACAAAGTGCTAGGGAAGGGAGCTTTCGGCGTTGTGTATGAAGGCGTAGTCAACATAGGTTCTGTTACTCATGTGGCGGTGAAAAGATTGAACACTTTTCTCTTGGAAGAGGTTCAGAAGGAATTCAAGAATGAATTGAATATCATTGGCCTCACACACCACAAGAACTTGGTTCGTATACTTGGATTTTGTGAGACTGAATCAGAAAGGTTACTTGTTTATGAGTACATGGGCAATGGCACTCTAGCAAGTCTTCTTTTCAATGCCGAGAAACCAAGTTGGAAACTGAGGCTACAAATTGCATCTGATGTTGCTAGAGGACTTGTATATTTGCATGAAGAGTGCATGACACAGATCATTCATTGTGACATAAAGCCTCAAAACATACTCCTTGATGATTACTATGTCGCAAGAATTTCAGACTTCGGATTGGCCAAGCTTTTGAACATGAATCAGAGCAAAACCAACACTGCAATAAGGGGAACAAAAGGGTATGTTGCACTTGAATGGTTCAAAAACATGCCAATCACAGCTAAAGTGGATGTCTATAGTTATGGGGTGTTGTTGCTTGAGATAGTTTCATGCAGAAAAAGTGTAGAATTTGAGACAGAAGATGAATCCAAAGCAATCTTAAGTGAATGGGCTTATGACTGCTACTCTGAAGGTGCTCTTCATGCCTTGGTTGAGGATGATAATGAGGCATTGAATGACATGAAGACAGTGGAGAAGTTGGTGATGATTGCCCTTTGGTGTGTGCAAGAGGATCCTGGTTTTAGACCAACCATGAGAAGTGTGATACAAATGCTTGAAGGTGTTGTTGAAGTGGAGGTGCCACCATGCCCCTCACAAGTTAGCATTCAATATTCCCTAAACTGATCACTTGGTGCAAATCCTACCAGTGTTATATAGATTCCAGTTTGAACTGTAGGATTTGCAGATATGTATGTTTATTTATTTGAAGCTTTATGATCCTTTAGCAGTAACTAGTTTGGGGTTTAAGATCAATTGACCCTTTTGTATTAACTAGTTTGGTTAGCCAGTTGTTATGTTTAAGATTGAGGAAGTGTAAGTAACTCAAATAAGCCATCTAAGCAAAAGAAGTAAAGCAGAAACTATTACATTATACTCACTGTTCCATACTCACATCTTACAATTTTATAAGGTTCTCAAATAGCAATTCCCATCAGAATTTTAAACATTTTTTTGCATGAGAACATAAAACTAAACAAGATATGCATAACTTTATTTTATCTCCAAATGTTGAAATTGGGTTTTGAAAATCGATTTTCATGTTTAACACGCCAACTAAGTTATTGTCTGATTCTGAAAATCGATTATTTAATTGAATAACTTTTTACTGTTTTTTGTTTCTTTCTTTCTTATTTCTGTCAAAGAAAGCATTAACACTATTAGGAAAATAGACTTTAAAGTCTACTTTTTATAACGGTTAAAAAGGTAATATAAGAGGTTTATATTATATATTTTCATTTTTTCTCTTTTTTGTTACACAATTCTATTTTCCTTTTACCCATTTTCCTTTGTTTTCTTAAACTTCGTTTTTACCAAAAGCAAATTTGTGAAAATTTGGCTAACTAATATTATATATAAACTGGTACTAGTATAGAAAATTTAACATACAAAGAAGAAAATATAGAACTATTATCTTTTACAAATCTTCAAAATACTTCGTAGTTTTCTTATTCAATCTAACTGAATCTTTAGTATGCAAAAAAGTTTCCATATTAACATAAAAAAATGTTATGGTTTTACAAAACAAATGATACACATAAACTAATTAACATAGACATTTAAATGATAATAATTTTAATATAAATTAATTAATACGCATACATGAAAAATGGTTTCACTAACTAACTAATAATTTAAATCTAATAAAGCTAAGTTAATTAAGACCATGTTTGAACAAACTTCTAACAACCTAATTCTGTTTCTTTATATAAAAAAATAAACCGTAAAATTCACGGATGCATAGACTTGTGTACTCATGGGTCTTTGCCCTAGTGCTAACTAAACAAACAAAATAGACTTTTCCACTTTCAAAAACGTGTCCAATCCGTTGATAATAATTGAGAAGTCATAATCATGACATGGTGATTTAATTTTTTTGTTATATGACATTATTTTCAAGTTTTTGTAATAATTTTTTTTCAATACCTTTCACAAAAAAAAAGATGAAAGCAATAATAGCTATTCATATTGGTTCATTCGTGTTGGATACGCACACTAGATTTGGTCGTGATTGACTAATACATGTTATATAATTGCTAAAGAAAGAAAAAAAAAACTAAAATTAAAAGTAGACTTAACTTTTATTAAATAAATAAATGAATAATCATTATAATTGGTAGTAGTAGTAGTTCTAGTTGATTATTTAATACAAATATTGATTTTGTATTTTAATAATATGAATGTCTGATACAGAATAAGATACTTAGAAGATTGAAATATCAGTCAAAGAAAAACATTGCATGATTTACATAAACAAAATCTCAATGAAAATATGATCCAATTAGTTGATTCTAGCTAATCATGGCTTCATCTCTGTTTGCCTTTCTTCTTTGTTCAATGATCTTTGTTGTAGCCCAAACCAGAAGCAACAAAATCGTTGATCACTCTCTTAAAGAAACTAGCAAAGCCTCATTGGTAGTTTCACCTAGAAACATAGCAGTTGGTGATTCTCTTTTTGCAGAAACAACAAGCAACAACTCCAAAACGTGGGTGGTTTCACCTCTTGGTCACTTTGCCTTTGGATTTCTTCCACTTGAGGACACTAATCATTTCCTACTTTCCATTTGGTATGCTAAGATTCCTGACAAGACTGTTGTTTGGTATGCCAATGGAGACACTCCTGCTCCAAAGGGGTCAAAGGTTGAACTCATTGATGATGAAGGGTTGGTCCTCACTGCCCCAAATGGTGGAAAACTATGGAAAACTGAGAGCCTTAGTGGTAAAGTTCATCAAGGTTTCTTAAAGGACAATGGAAACTTTGTGCTTCTGAATGAAGATCATCAGGGTGTGTGGGAGACTTTTAAGCATCCAAAGGACACCTTGTTGCCCTCACAACCTCTTGAAAAAGGTGAGAGGCTTTCATCAAGATTTCTAGAGTCAAATTACTCAGAAGGAAGGTTTGAGATGCTTCTTCAAATGGATGGCATTCTTTCCATTCATGCTTTGAACTCACCCTCTGGATATGCCAATGAAAACTACTATGAAAGTAGGACTGAAGAGTCCAACACATCAAGTCCTGGAACTCCGTTGGTGTTTGAACCATCAGGGTATGTATATGTTTTGAGGAAGAACAATGAGAAATACAACTTGTCAACATGGAGTGGAGCCTCTAGTGATCAATTTTACTTCAGAGCAACTCTTAATTTTGATGGGGTGTTTACACTCTATCAACATTCAAAGAGTTTGTTAGGTAGTGGTGGTTGGAGTGCTATTTGGTCTCAGCCAGATAACATCTGTCTCAGTAGGCTTGCTACTGAAGGTAGTGGTGTTTGCGGGTTTAATAGTGTGTGTACGTTGGGAAGTAATCAAAGGCCAAGTTGTCAATGCCCAAAATGGTACTCTTTGGTTGATCCTAATGACCCCTATGGTAGCTGCAAGCCAGATTTCATACAAGGATGTGCAGAAGATGAGCTCATTGGAAAAGAAGATGTAGCTGAATATGATTTTGAGGTGTTGATAAATACAGATTGGCCTCTTTCAGATTATGTGCTTCTTAAGCCCTTTACTGAGGAACAATGTAAACAGTCATGTTTGGAAGATTGTATGTGTGCAGTTACCATCTTCAAATCAGGTAGTGATTGCTTCAAGAAGAAGTTGCCTCTTTCAAATGGTAGAGTTGATGTTGGACTTAATGGTGCAAAGGCTTTCATCAAAGTGAGGAAAGATAATTCCTCTCTGGTTGTTTCACAAGCCAAAGTGAATGAGAATAGTAAGAGCTCTTTGAGTTTGGTTGCTTGGGTACTTTTTGGAAGCTCTTCATTTCTCAATGTGATGTTTATTGCAGCCCTATGCATGAGCTTTTTCTTCATTTTTCAGTACAAGAAGAAGCATAGAGGAATTGGCAAAAGTGACAATGCCCTTGAAACTAACTTCCGTTGCTTCGGCTATGAGGAGCTTGAAAGAGCTACAAATGATTTCCAAAAAGAGTTAGGAAGAGGGTCTTTTGGTGTTATTTATGAAGGAGTCATAAACATAGGCTCAGCAATTCCAATAGCAGTGAAAAAGTTGAACACTTTGCTTTTCCAACAGGTTGAGATGGAGTTCAAGAATGAGTTACATGTCATTGGTCTCACTCATCACAAGAACTTAGTGCGGTTGATAGGCTATTGTGAGGCTGAAAAAGAGAGATTGTTGGTTTATGAGTACATGAGCAATGGCACTTTGGCAACTCTTATTTTCAATAAGGTGAAACCTGGCTGGAAACTAAGGTTAGAGATTGCATTTGGGGTTGCTAGAGGACTTGCATATTTGCATGAAGAGTGCATCACCCAGATTATCCACTGTGACATAAAGCCACAAAACATACTCCTTGATGAGTACTATAATGCCCGAATTTCTGACTTTGGATTGGCCAAGCTCTTGAAGATGAACCAAAGCAGAACCAACACTGCCATAAGGGGAACAAAGGGGTATGTGGCACTTGAATGGTTTAAAAACATGCCTATCACAGCCAAAGTGGATGTCTATAGTTATGGTGTGGTGTTGCTAGAGATCATTTGCTGCAGAAGAAATGTAGAAATGGATCTAGAGGAGGAAGAGAAGACTATACTAATTGATTGGGCTTGTGATTGCTACTCAAGAGGCACTTTTGATCCCTTGGTTAAAGATGATAAGGAGGCATTGGATGACATAAGGAACATGAAGAAGTTGGTGATGATTTCCACTTGGTGTATCCAAGAGGATCCAAGTCTTAGACCAACCATGAGAAAAGTGACTATGATGCTTGAAGGTGTTGTAGAAGTCCAACCGCCACCATTACCTTCACAATCTAGTAGACATTCTCAAAATCCATGAGTTTTTTTTATGTAAAGAAATGTCAAATTAAAACATCTTTGATTCACACCCTATATGTCACGGCTTTCTACTTTTATGTTGTCCTATTATATCTGAAAAGATTATGAAGTTTTTCTTATGTTATTTCTTATCATATTTTACATCTATAAGCAATTTTTCTTTGTAAAAACACATACTTGTTATTTTAATTGAAACATTGTTTCTAACTAAACTTTGTTACGTATTTCGATACCAAGAAATCTTTCAGTGCTTATGTGTTTAATGTCAATAATGTTGTTATAATTGGAAGATTAGTTTATAGAAAGTAATGTCTTTGTTAACCACTCATATAGATTATATTGTCAAGACAAAGATGGTTAAAAGAACTTTATGATCGAAGAGCTGAAGGTACAAGACCATGTTGTCACCATCTATTATATGACAACAACAATACTATACACAACCTTTTAAGAACTAAGTTTATCATAAAAGTACTAAGTATATTAGTGTGAAACTACATTTTGTGAGAGACATGATTTTCAGAGAATTTGTGAAGGTGGTCAAGGTCTCAAAAAATTATAATCCCTCTGATATTATTAAGAAAGTATTGCATGACATTAAGCTTGTGATGAACCTAGTGGCATTATGTGTTTTATCACTCAAAAAATTTGTGTTGAATCAAGGTAGAGATTTGTGAAGATTTGATTTAGTAAAAATATTGTTTAAAGGTTCAGAGTCCGCCTAATGCAATAAAACATCTATTAGTTTTAGAGGGTGACATAGGATTGTCTATCTTGATTAGAGCTTATGTCTTTTTCTTAGAGTGTGTGTCTCCTAAGCATTGGAAAGTATGAAACTATCAATTCACAATAATTATAACTTTCTCATTCTATCATTAGAGGTCGTGTATCTGTTATTTTGAACTCTCAAGTGAGCAACTATGGTTTCTCCACCTATTTTTTGATATATTTTATAGAAGTTAGTTTACAATTTCTTATTTATACAAGTAAGACTTGTAATAATCAGTTACAAAAACGTAACAGTTGAGAGTTTATTATAAGAATAATATCAATATTATAATATCAATTATCTGTTAATATAAATTAAAATTAGTTAATACTTATAAATTACATTAAATTTGTATGTATTTATTTTTCTTAGTCTTTTATTTATTTTTGTAAATTATTCAGTATCGTTTAACATATTTATACCGTAAAAAATCTATTAAATCGTAATAGGTTAACTATCACTTATATATATATATATATATATATATATATATATATATATATATATATATATATATATATATATA
>Ga0209700_105087_pt1 | contig 22710 bp, 13 predicted proteins | sample SiratroredBW_FD_187528 | JGI IMG/M metagenome (GOLD analysis project Ga0209700, IMG submission 187528) | Root nodule microbial communities of legume samples collected from California, USA - Siratro red BW (SPAdes) (version 2) | ecosystem: Host-associated > Plants > Roots > Nodule | place: USA... | reverse complement strand
ATATATATATATATATAAAAAAAAATATATATATATATATATATATATATATATATATATATATATATATATATATATATATATATTTATAAATTATTCTATTATTATTATTGGTCCATAATAATTTTACACAAAAATGTAAACTAAATAGAATGATCATTTTTATTAATTATTATAGATACATTGATTTTATTAGTAATAATTGTGTTGCATAAATAAAATAAATGATTTAATTTTAATGCATAAAAGAGAAGACATGTGCATGCTTGGACTTTTTTCCCATTATGGTGTAATTTCTTTTGAAAATTTCTTAAATGGTAAAAGAAAATTTATTATCATGGGTCAATCATGTCATCACGACACCGATTTTAAAAATTTAACTAAAATCGTATCATAATTTCAGTATAATAAAATCGAATTGAAATCATGTCACATAAGCATAATTTGAGAACAACTGAAATGGTACGATTTTAATTAATATCTAAAATTATATTATAATAGCACGATTTCATTCTGAATTAACTGAAGTCGTGTTATAATGACAATTTGACACTACTTACCGATAATGATTATTAAAAAATTATCTATTTTAAAAATTTTGAAAAAAAATATTACCCAAAATTGAAAAAAAAAAAAAAAAAAAAAAAACCCCATGGTTAGCTAAACCAAACACTACCACCAAAGTCTTCCCAATGCAACTGGTTGACAAGTCAATAGGACAAACAGGTGAAGCCTAATTATCCTTATGACTCCATTTAATGCATAGCAAATTATGCATGTCAACGCCAAAAAGATTGTTCATCAATGGCTTCACATGTAGAGTTAGATGTACTCACTCACAAAATTTCAACCAAACCTTCAATCGCGCCTTTTTTGTGATTGACAATTTGATTTATTTAGTTCTGACAACTTACTGCGGTCAAATTTATTACATGTAGATTGTAAAGATATTGAGGCATTATTTATAATTTGTAAAAGTTATTGTCTATTATTGTTATAAAGTATAAATAAATTAACATATTTCCTTCCAAAAATATATATAAAAACATTAAACTTACTGGTCATTTTTCCTCACAGTTAAATATTAAGGATACTTACATTTTGAACTTTATATTAGTTTTTTTATTACTGATTTTAGTAACTCAAGGGGATAAGAGAAAGATAATGCATATATTTCATAAAAGTAAACTATTTAAAACAAAGCAATGTGTAGATTTAGATAGTGTTTGGTTGCCGATGGAGAGATAGAGAGTAATGAATTGAAGAAAAATTTCAAATTTCGATGTACAAAAAATTAATAAAATACGGGAATCAAGAAAAAGCATTTGACTGAAACCTTTTTCGCTATTTATTAGTGATTTACGAAGAAAGTAAAGTTTTATTATATTTTATATAATTAATTTAATATAATTGATCACAAATAATAATAATTAATATACTAATAATTTTAATAAAATTATAAAATATTATTAAAAAATAATAAATTATAAAGCAATAATAAAGATAATATAATTATAAAAATAAAATAACAATAATATTAATATTAGAAATTACAAATAATAATTATAAAAATAAAAAAAACTGTAAAATGATAATAAAAGTAATAATAATAATAATAATAATTAAAATAAAGTTATAAAATAATAATATTATGAACAATAATAATTAATTTTTTTAGTTTAATTTTAAAATAATTGATACTTTATGATTTTATCAATTGAAATAATAATAATTTATCAATCATATTTAATAAATTAATTATATTTATTTTTAAATTAATTTTAACTATAATTTTATCTATTAAAAAATTATTTTATCAATCACACATAGTACATCATTCATAAATTTTTATAAACTTTTTCTTTATTTTATTTTTTACCATCTTTCCTTTAATCCAAATAACTTAACTTTTCACTTATTTTCATCTCAAATTTACTCATTCAAATCCAAACAAAACCTTAGTTTTGATGTTTTATATCTTTTTTAACATTTACATTCATCAAACGTGAGAATTTCAAACTTAATCCTTTTATATCTTTTTCAATCTTTACATTTATATAACGTGAGAACTTCAAACTTAATCCTAAGGTTTTTATTATCGCTTCGGCAAAAATAATATTTTCAAGTTAATAAATAATTTTTTTTATTTCTAGTATATATAATGAATAAAAGTTGACATATCTAAAAAGTTACGTGTTTTTCATTTAGAATAGTAGTTCAATGTCTTAATTATTAGATCTCTATTTATAAGCAAATAATGTATCTGGTAAATATAATTGCTACTATATATATATTGGCATATGGGTGTTGTGGACAGAGACTTCATAATGTATTCATAACCAAATAATTTACATAGTCTTGTTAGAAATCTCTGGCCACAACACCCATATGCCAATATACATATAGTAACAATTATATTTGATAGATACATTTGATTTAGTTTCTTCTTGCATAATTTATATATATTGGGATCACATATTTTGAATATATAAAATATTTTCCATTTTAGAGTAAAATTTGGTTTATAACAATTTATTTTTAAAGGGAATTTTAGTGAATTAAAGAGAAGGATTTAATTGAGTTAAAAAAAAATATTTATATAAGGGAACTTTAGTGACTGAAATAAGATATATATATATATATAAAGGAACTTTAATTAATTAAAGAAGGATGAACTAAACTCCTAGGATGGTTATGGATGTACAAGAAAAAATTTCCCAATGAAGGCTAAGGGACTAGAGTGGTGTCAGCCCCTTCCTTGGTGCATCAATATTCTGACCATTGTAAATCCACTCGACATGGTTAGGGTCATTTCATTCCATGTGTTACGGTTGAAACTCTGACTATATTTTGTCAATATTTATCCTTAAAACGCGTTTTAATTAGTTAAGAAATAAATACATATACAAACTTCTATTGATTCTTAAATTGGTTTCTATAAATTTTTAGTTTTACATAAACAATAATTTAAAAAGAATATATATGTGAATGTTAAAATAATTTTTTCCCTAGAAAGTGTTTTACAAGAAAATTCGTCCAAAAAAGGCTTGAGACTCTCTATGTTTGCTATGAATTTGATTCAAAATTTTGTTTACTTTGCTTAGAAAGAAAATTATGATAAATTTTTCATGACAGTTTTATTAATAGATTTAAATAAATTTTAATTCGTGTACAAAGAAAATTATGTTAACTTTTTCATGAAACTTTTATTACAAATAGGTTGATAAATTTTAAATATTTAATATATATATATATATATATATATATATATATATATAGTTAATTTTGATTTTGAGTAAATAATAGTTATTTTTTTAAATTGAATATTTAATAAATTATAAATTATAAAATCTTGGTTTAAGTTTGATGAAAAATATTGAATTTGTCCATAGTAATACTGGACATCCATAAAAATATTATAAGGGCTATCTTTTAATTCCTCAACTTATTTATCGTTGTATCTTGTCACTAGAAATAATTCAGTGATATATGATGTCCATATCATTCTCAAGTATTTTAGATTGTGTATCACCTGGTTCAACTTAACATCAACGTATAACTCACGTAAATAATAAAAAGGAACTTAAACTAAATATTTAATTACTTATATATTCAATCTCAGAAAAATAATTAAATTCTAAAAACTCATTTAAGCATAAAATATATTATTAATTATTAATATACAACCAACATGATTTTCAATAAAAAAATATTAATTCTTTGATGATTATATTATTTTCTTAAGATAGTCTATAAGTGCATACCTACTTAATTTATTATCTTCACTGAGGAGTGTTTCATGATTTTACATTTTGGAAAATCCCAATATTGACACAAAATTGTCAGAGTACAACTGGTGAGAACAGAAATGAAGCACCCAAAGGAACATGAAAGCGGAAAAGTAAGGACTATATAAACTAACACTTCTTTGTCTCTATCATCGAATTAAAAAAAAAAGGTAAACATTTAGCCAGAACCAAAAATACATGGAGAAGGGTAAACAGATTGCTAAGGCTACATGACAGGCAAATACATTCTCTCTTTGTTTCAGGGATGCTACTGGATTTGGGCACTTTTCTTATCTACAATTTTCCAGTTCTGTCTCACACCGTGTAGTGCTGCTGGATATTATCAATGTCCAAACCCTTCAGCTTCACCACAGACTCAACATGTCCTTTCAGTGTGTGAAGCTCACGAAGCCTGTATATAATGAATTAGTAATAAAGAAGCAGAGATTATAGAATCATAAATATTTGTAGAGATTAATTTCTCTGTTTTATTAGTATACATTTTTTACATCATAAACCAATTAGAATTATGTCAGGTCTGACCTTTGATTATTATAAAATTCAATTTACTTACCATGCATACCAAGTTGTGATTGAAGAGTGTCTGGTGTAAAATAGTTCTACACTATAGTCTATATAGATTTCACAAGTCCAAGGACACAAAGGTATGGTTGGCTTACCTTGCAACTTCAGCTCTTTTCATGGCCTGCTCAGCAATCTCTGAGAGTTCTCTATAACTGTTCTTCTCATTGAAAATGCTAGTAGTTTCTGGTGGTTGAAGTCCATGCAGGGTCCTCTGAGCATGAGCCCACTGAGCTTCCCTCTCCTCCTTACCGTAGTCTTTCTTGGTGGTGAACGCAGTCTGTAGCAGATTTTGAAACAACCAATTTAATTTACTGTCATGAAAGCTTTCACCGTTATAGAAAGAAAGCCAACAAACAATACATATATACCTTGTTTTCTAAGAGATTTAGCCAAGCCTTGCCACTCAGTATGTAACGGATGGCAAACTTCATGAGGTCAAGCGGAAAATAGAAGACAATACTGTATAGCCATATGACTCCTGCCCAACCCCAACCAATTCCTTTCACCTTTGCAAAGCTCCAGTCAGCATACACTGCTATGATTGTAGCAATCTGCAACAAAACAGAGAATTTGGTCAAAATATTGTTCCATCTTCCTCTGATCTGGTAGCGTGGCTACTAACAATTATGGGAGATTAAAAGGAGCATCATGCTTACCAGCTGAGCAATAATGAAAGCGATAACTAACAGCATTCCAGGGCGTTCAACAAAGGACCAGCTTCGAGAACGTGTAACAAATATCAGAGCCTGGCTGACTATACTGACTTGTAAATACAAAGCAGACATCATTTCATCATGAGTCAGGTGTCTAACTCCAAATTTTTCCTGCAAGAACAGTCAAGGGGATGTTACTTGTTTGATCCAAGAAAAAGACTTGAACATATGTCAGTTGAATAATTCTTACAGGGAAGAAATCAGTTGCTTTCATTGCCCAGAAGAATATGATAGTCATCAGTGCCAAGTAACTTCCAAGCACAATCCCAGTAGCAAATATTTCTTGCAGTTTCCAGCTATCAGGCAAGGGAGATGGCTTCACTCTGTCCTTTGAAATTGTCATGATTGTACCTAATAGTACGACAATTAGTGTCAGACCTCTCATGTCAATCGGCATAGTAATGAAGAGAATCAAGTTTAATTCAGGGGATTATTTGCCAAAATCCTAACAACTTCACCATCATTTAGAATGGCAATGATCAAAACCATGAAAGGAGAGAAGTCGAACTTCCAGATCAATGCTATGAACATGAAGCCAAACTGCAATCAGAACAAGAGAGAACCCAAACTTATTGATATGCACTCATTTTTTATCGTGACGAATTACATAAAATCATAACATTACTATCCACTTACCACTATACGGATAGTGATAGATACTGCATATATCTGAAATACAAAAAATATATAGCAAACAATGTTAATTTAGAAACAGCAAGCACAAAAGAAATTATGTTTATGAAGAAAGCAGACAGCAACCAACCGTGTAGTTTTTCATTCTCTGGAAAATAGCCCTGCTAGTTAAGACGGCACTAATAATAACACTCAAACCAGGTTCTGTCAATACAATATCAGAAGCACTTCTTGCAGCATCAGTTGCATCAGCAACAGCGATTCCAATATCGGCCCTCTTCAAAGCAGGAGCGTCATTGACACCATCTCCAGTCATTCCACAGATGTGCTTCCTATCTTGCAACTTCTTGACAATTTCATACTTGTGCTCTGCGGGAATGAATAGGGGGTGGTGAGGACAATGTATAACATCCGGGAGAAGAAAAGAATGTGAAAAAGAAAATCATCGGGGTGAACTGGTAAAGAGTGAGAACCTGGAAATACTCCAGCAAAACCATCTGCCTTCTCAATAAGCTCTTCTACTGGAAGAGAAGCAATACTTGCATCTTTGTCTTGACCAAGCAAGGAAGCAGATGGATACATATTAGTTCCCATCCCGAGTCTTCGTCCAGTCTCCTTAGCTATGGCAAGTTGATCCCCTGGGGAGTAGAACAGACAGAACACAGGACATTAAGTTGAGGATTCTTGGTAATAAATACCAATTCGTTCAAGAGACTCTTTGAAGGGAAAAATACTTAGGAGATTATGAGTTAGATTAATTACCAGTAATCATCTTGACATTTACACCAAGATGGAGAGCCCTACGGATAGTTTCAGCACTGTCATGTCTTGGAGGGTCGAACAATGACAACAAACCAACAAACTGCCATGGACTGCCAGCGCTTTCTTTTGTTTTCTCAGGAACTTCCTGCAGAAGTAGCACAGAAGGACCAAGAGGGATTAGTAAAAGGAAATGCATAGTTTCAAGACAAACTTCAAACGTGAAGATGTTATGAAAACCTGTCTAGCAACAGCAAGTGAACGAAGCCCTCTCTCTGCAAACTTGTCAATAATACTATGAACCTTCTTCTTTGCATCTTCCCTGAGGTTACACAGAGTCATGATCTGTTCACAAAATAAATTACATCAGCAACATCATAGGAATAACTAGAAATCTCACCATTTCTGAACAAATTGAGTCATAAGATTACCTGCTCAGGAGCACCTTTGCTTGCACGGTGCCAATTTCCATCGGCATCAATATAAGTCAAAGCAGTTCTCTTGTCAACAGGATTAAATGGTAAGAAATGTACTTCTCTTACCCCAGCCCTTGCCTACAAAAGCACAAATTTGTTCATCATAAACCGTCACATCAACATTTTTTAACAATTAACTGAAGTATAGAAAGTGATGCAAGTGAAGACAAGTTAAAACCTCTTTTGGATCAGCAAGCATTCCAACAATGGCAGCATCTATTGCATCCTGGTTCTCAGTCCTGGAAGCCCTTGCGGCAAGAAGGATCACATGATCCTTGTCAACACCCTTTGTAAAGACCTCGATCAAGTTCTTGTCAACACTCAACTTGTTAAGGGTGAGTGTACCTGTCTTGTCACTGCAGAGGACATCCATACCGGCCATTTCTTCAATGGCTGTCATTCTCTTCGTAATAGCACCCTGCTGAGAAAGCCTGTGAGAACCAATGGCCATTGTCACAGACAACACAGTGGGCATAGCAATGGGAATTCCTCCAATCAAGAGGACCAGAAGGTTGTCAATTCCATCTCTGTACTTGCGGTGCTGAATCGGGTACATGACTATGATCTCAGCCAACATACCAACTGCAATGGAACAAATACAGAAGTTTCCAATTGCTGTAAGCACTTTCTGGAAGTGACCAACTTGGTTGGTACTATCCACCAGGTGAGCTGCTTTCCCAAAAAACGTGTGGACACCAGTTGCAATGACAACAGCTTCAATTTCACCTTGCTTACAAGTTGAGCCAGAGAAAACTTCATCTCCAGGACCCTTGGTAGCAGGAAGTGACTCTCCAGTCAAGGCAGATTGATCAACCTTCAAAGGATCACCCTCGAGAAGACGAGCATCAGCCGGAATGATATCACCTAGTTTGATGCTTATGATGTCTCCAGGAACTAGAATAGCAGCTTCTTGCTCAGTCCATTTACCATCTCTAAGAACCTGGAACAATGAAAATTCAGCCAGCTACTAAAGCATGCTTAAACTTGTTTCTTCTTCTAATTACACAAAAAGTTCAAAATAACCTTATAGTTAAACGGAGACAGTATAGTTCATAACCATTTAGTTTTGTTTTTAAAATATGAGAAGTTAGAATTCTCAATAAACTTCAATCTGTTACCTTTGTCTTGGGAGCAAGACCAGCCATAAGAGCAGCAGCTGCATTACCAGCATTATTTTCTTCAATGAAACTTATGGTGGAGTTGATCACCAGCAAGCACACAATACCCACAAAATCTTGCCAATCTGGGGGTCTCCCATCCCCATTTGCAAGAGCAATTGCCATAATAGCTGCAGCTTCCATCACCCATGACAGAGGGTTCCACATGAACCCAAGAAACTTGAGTAATTTGCTTTCCTACATCATTAAAATTGTTACCGATCAGCATTTGCATTTAACAAATGTACCATAGTTACATATTAACCAAAATGTATTGTAATGAAAGGAACCTTTTTCTCCTCTAGCTTGTTTGGCCCAAATATTTGAAGCCGATTGGCTCCTTCGTCCGAGGACAATCCTTCTCTGGAACATTTCAGTTGCTGGAACACTTCCTCAATGGGAATACGTTCCTGTGAATTAACAAACCATGTTAGAAAAACGGATTCCTTAGCACATTCAACACATGCATCATCTCCCACCTCAACAAGTAATGCTGTAAATTTAGTCGCTTCTTGAATACCATTTAGCAATTGTTTGCTTTTGCTTTTCAAAGATTTATGAACGGAATTATTTAATTTTATTCATTCATGCATGCTTGGTATGTGCTTCTGGTTAGGTAACATTTTACAAAATACTCAAGAAACAGATTTAGTTTTTGATAATTTCAAAAACAATTTTTTGTTTCTCCGTTGACTTTGATGGCAAAATTTAGAACGTTAATTAAAAAAAAATTGAGCCAAACGGGGCACAGGGGGTCTATGACCAAAGTCAGTGGCTCAGTCGATGACAGGGTGCGGTAATCACAAAAGCGTTGACTGAACACCACCCAAGAAAGTGTTTGTGTCAGCGAGGACAGAATAACTATCCCTCCATGTGTAACACCTTGCACCGCCTTCCACGTTATTCAATTCAATTTCTGTTCACATTTCACATTTCACCAACAACTTTAACAAAACCAACTTCCTCTGCCTAGTAACATTAAATTACTGGTTTAATTTAACGTGAACAATAAAAAAGTTATTCTATTAAATAATTCTTTGGGTTTAGTGCTTCATTATTATTTAAATATAACGTTTTGAAAATTGCAAGAAGGGGTTATAGTAGTATGTAAATAAAATAAATATAAAAGCTGTGGACCCTAGTGTGTCAGGGCTAAGGATCGTGGCATCATAAATGTGAAAGTTACGGTTAATCAGGTGGGTCTGAATGTACAGAAAAGAAAAATGAAAAAATGAAAAAGCCGAAAGTACCACGGAAAAGTACTTAAAATTCCCCCGACCACACACGCCGCATAGAAAGAGACAGATAATAGGTAATACGCCAATAAATTAATCGACTAATTAGTTGTGAGAAATATGTTTTCAATGCCGTAACTTTTTCTTATTTTTTTTCTTTCTTTTTTTAATTGATCAATTCAGTTGTTTAATTTTTAAAAATATTTGTTTTCAGTTTTAAATTTAATATTTAGTGACAGTTCTTTTACTGTTATAATAAATAATTAAATCTATATTTTTGAGAAATTAAAAATTAATTAATCAATTTTTTAAAATATACAGATTTAAATCAATCAAAATCTTGAAACAAAAAATAAATTTACCACATTCATTATTATTTACACACTGTCAAAACGGATAAAAAAAATATATCAAAAAGTAGACTAATAGAGCGGGTTGGGTAATTCATCTTTTTTTGCCTCCGACACGTTAGATCCATTAAAATAAAAGGCTGAGCTTTCAGAATTATGAGAAATTCTATTACGTAAGCTTTTGAACGACTTAAAACATCACTGCATTATCTTATTAAATCTCTGAAATATTTGATATAAATTAGAATATATTTGGACGAATTTTTAAAAATAAAATTGATCAAACAAATATATTACTTCTTTGACAAATTTTTAAAAGGTTGCTATATAAAAATACTGACACAAGATTCGGTGATAAGGTTGTTTAAAAAATAAAATTATTTTTGGAAACACGGTTTTAGAATTAAATTGTTCACTGAAAAAAAAAAAAACTGACACGAGATTCGGTGACAACTTTTTAAAAATTAAAATGATTTTTTTATTTAGAAAACCTACAGAGAGAATAAAACTTGAAAGATTAACACAATTCTAGATAAATATAATTTTGAAACAGCGTAATTCTTTTCTTAATAAAATTATCCGAAATTCACGTGTTTGATAGCAGAAAAAGTGGACAGATTTTTTTCTAAAAAAAAATAGAATCCCAAATCCCATAATTACGGGTTGCTTTAGGAATCGTACCATGTCCCTTTCGGAGCATGTTGCCTCACCTAAACTAATAGTCCTCTACAAATTCATTCTCTAATTTTTTCTTTCCTAATTTTTTTCCTCAACCAAATACTCAACCAAATAGAAAAAAAATATATATGCAAAAAAATAACAACTTTTCTATTCCTCTCTCCTCTTAGGTCAATCTCTCTATATTTAATTCAAACTTTTGAAAAAAAAAATGAATTTTTGAAATATGAAAAATATATTCAGTTCAAGTAAAATGAGATAACAGAGAATCGAATGACATGTGCTAAGCAACCTAACTAACAAAGGTAAGAAAAAAGGGAATGAGAAGAAAAAATGAATACGGATAGAAAATGCAATAATGAGGTAAAAGAATTGACTGTACGTTCAGCATTATGCTGTCATTGCGAAGAAACCTCAAAGGGAAAGGGGAATCGCAGAGACCCAAATCAAAAAAACGGGATCTTTTGAAAGCTTTTGGCAGATAAACAGTAGAAGAAAGCAGAACATAAACAAAAAAAAAAAAAAAAAAAAAAAAAAAAAAAAAAAAAAAAAAAAAAAAAAAAGTGGGGTTTGAGAGAAGATATACCAGATCAACAGTCTCGTTCTTGATTTGGTCGAGGGAGATTGCTGCTTTGTCAGCAGCCATGTTAGAGAAGAAAGAGGCACAGAGCAGAGCAGAAGAGAGAGATCTGATAAGAAGGAAGATGAGGGTGTTATACCCCAAACTCACTCTAATGGGAGAAGCAAGAGAGGGGTATGAAAGCGAGAATGAGAATGGGAATAGAAGAGAAGAGTGGTGTGTTTTATACCCAAAACTCACCCAAGGAGGGCATCACAATTAAGACTTCTCCCACACAATTATGATCTTGACCCTGCTCATCAGCCTTGGACTTCAAAACCCCTCCCTATAAAAATAATACTATTTTCTAACCCTATGTTTTTATGCTACCCTATTTTATGTTCTGTTTTTTTTTTATCACTTTCTAAAACACTTTAATTGAAAATATATTTTGAGTAAAAAAATAACATAAGTAGAGTAAGCATAAATAACTACTCACATATTCTCTTATGTAGATATTTTATAATAAATAAATATATTATAAAAAATTAGATAACCATGTAATGTATAAATAATCTACATTTCTAATCATAAATTATCATTATAATAACTATATATATATATATAATGTACAACAATTTTATGAATATAAATTTTATACTGTTTTAAGATATGTAAATATATTAAGAAAATTTACCAAAGATCTCAACAATTATTTCCTATCACACTCCTAACTTTTAATTACTGTCTAGGAAGATGTTTTTTTTTTTTTCTTTTTCTGCTCTTGTAAAATTTAAATATTTTGTCAATAATTAATCAGCAATAAAAATTATATCAAGGATTAGCATAAATGTTATAATCATTTTTAGAAATAGATATTATTTAAAAGTAATTACATACTTTTTTAGAAATTAATCAAAATTATTAATTAATGAGATGATAAATTGAAATACTCATTGACTAATGTTTTTAAGGCTTTTATTGACAGAACATTGATCACCTTATTAGAAGATGGGAGGCAATATAAAAAGGGATACTTTTTTTCATTGTACCATAAAAATAATACTTTTTATGATGCATTAAAATACATTAAACAATTTCCAAAAGAAAAATACATTTTATAATGATAAAAATTATATTTTAATTAAAAGTAAACTCATCCAGTGATGAGAAGAAGTTTAAATGGATGTTTTTGAATTGCAGTGGAATCATGGTCAACTAATGTGAATCTTATCAAACTTGGTTAGATTAAAAATTGTTAAAATGTTTAGTTACCTAAATAAAGATATTAATTACTAATTGAGCAAAGTCGTTGCAGTGTAGATGTGATAAATAGTTGTTGTTAGTCAGTTCAATTTTCCCTTACTTTAACTTAGTATTTAAAACAAAATGAAAAGGTACTCCACCTGTAACTTTATTAATTTGTTAATGTATGTATCAAAACAGCTAATTGTTATAATAGAAAATAGGTGCATAGAGACATTAAAATCAGTTTTGATAATTACATACACAATCAAATTTCATTCAAAATATTCAAATAAAATTCAAACAAATATTTGTTAATATTGGTAATTCAAACAAAAATCACTTCAAAAATTAATTTGGATTATAATCAAATCTATAAAATTATGTTATTATATAATTAATTTTCTTAATGCATATCTAAATAATATTTTAAACATAGTTAGTATACTAAAAATCATTTTTCATCTTATCCGATAAGATTGAATCTATATCGAGATTAAAGTCTTAAATAACTACATATTCCATTCGAAAACTAAACTAATAAACAAATAATTGAAAACTATGATAAATGTACTAGATCTATTTTTAAATAACTGTTTGGTTCAAGTCAAAATAATAAAACATTTTTTAATCACAAACAAAAGATATCTGAGTGGTATCCAACTTCAAAATTTTCATAGAAGTAAAACATTAGTGTTTTTAAATCTAAATCCCTCGTTGATGAAAGAGGACGAAAAAATGATAAAAAGTGAAGAAATTAGATCGAGGAGTCATTGAAGCATAATGAGAGTCTTCCAACTAATCCTTCATTGTCCAAGAAATTTCTTTTTCTTCAAAATTTAGGTTTAATCCTTTAAAATTATTTACTTTCTAATATTTGACAACATGTCTCCAAAAGAAGAGAAAATGTTATATCTCTTACCTTAGTTATATGCCTCATTTCTTAAGAATAAGGCAGCTGGCTCAAGGTCCAAATAACTAATGTAATCATTTTAGGCTTTGAAGACCTAAAAAAAATTAATATATTATTATAAAATTAAAAAATATTTAATTTTAAAATTACATTTAAAAATAATTTTTAATTACTATAAATATTATTTAATGAGTAATATTTTTGAAACTTTCTTCTAATAAATTAATAGTATTTTTTTCAAATAAAAATTGAATAGTTAAGAACATTAGATATTAAAATTTTTTAATTTTTTATCTCTTTCTATTATCATGTTGACATCATTTATTTATATGTCTTATTTTATTCTTTATCTGACTTCTTCACTTATCTCATTCCTTTCTCTGACTCTTTCATTCCTTTTTCTATATTATTGTGTCAATTTAAGTGTTTAATTGTCATTTTATATTTTATATTGTGTATTTATGTGTGTCTCTATTTGGAGACTTAACTGAAGAGGTAGTAGATTGATGAATTGAAGTTTGTATTTGTTTTTGGTCATTTTGAGTGCATGAATATCAGTTAAAAATAATATCAGACTGATGGATTGATTTTAATTTTTTTTATTTTTTTTATTATTTAATTAATTTCAAAATGATTTGTCCATATTCAAGGAAGAACATTACAATAGAATTGATAAATTACATTTAAAGGCTTAACAAAGGATAGAACTGAAAGATAGAAAGAGACATGAGACTTCAAGACAACATCAGATTCTTTGTTTTGGCAATCAAGTTTTATCTTTCTAACTTAATATCGTCTTATATACTTATAACTTATATTTAGTTTTATATATATTATAGTTTTTAACACAGTGTTCTAATTAAAAAAGAGTACTATAGTGATGTATTTTTATTTATTCCAGTTTTGTTTGACATCTATGTGTGACTTAACTAATGTGAAACAACTTCGTGTCTTTTTTTTTTCTTTTCTTTTATGTGGTGCATTGATGTTGAAGCTATTCTTTCAAAAAGGTGTATGGATTGGTTTTCAATACTAATACTAAATATAAAAATGGAAAAATTCTTAAAATATTTTTAGTTTGATTATAAATGATAGATTCACACACACACACATATATATATATATATATATATATATATATATATATATATATATATATATATATATATATATATATATATACTTACATATACATACACGCTGGAGTAAGAGAGGAGGTTTCACGAGCATAAACATCATAAGGATATAAATAGTTTCAACTCAATGTAACTGAAAAATTCAAAATACCATTCAATAAAATTCAATCATAACCTAAGACACAACTCAAATCTCTACAAAGTTTTAAATTCGAATTTAAAATGATTTTCTAATCTAATACGTCAAATCTCTCGATCAATAGAAACGATTATCCACACTTAATCTCATACAAAATCATCAAAATTCTAAAAATACTAGAAAAATTAAAAAAAAAACAAAAAAACAAAAATGAAACTTTAGTTAAGAGCCAAATTAGTAGAAAGAATTATTTTTCTACGAATGACAAGCGAATTTGTCCATACAGGTATCATTCGAACACGTCCCCATCTCATTTTGACGTAAGATGTCCGTCCACATTGATTAGATATAAGTATGAGTAATGTCAACTTTTTTATAAAAAAGAATTTGATATGTGGACGAAGGTGAGTGATGTCGGAATGTTGTTTGCTCACCCATCGCGATAATGTTAATAACTCTATTATGGTAAGAATTAATGCCGAGACATCATTTAGTTAACAATCGTAGCGAGGTTAATAATCCCACTATGGTGAGAATAGCCAAGAAATTTACGTTGGTTGGCTAGACCAAGGATATTAACTATCTCTCACTCTTAAAAGAAAGAACTTAAAGGAAATAAACACAAAGCTTATATTAGAAATCACTTTCCATTCAACTTGTGTCAAAAAAATTACATGAGTACACATCTATAGGAGTAGGGTTGGGAAACTTTTCCTACCATGTGAGACTTCTAACCCTAATTTTGGCATATACACATGTTTCTGCATCATTCTCCTCAAGTTGGAAAAAGCTTGATTTTTTCTTCCATCTCCTAAACAATTATTCGCTTTGGTGCCATGCTGATGATGATTTGAAGACTATCACTATTATGAAGATAACACAATAATAAGGAGGTGTAATGTTGATGCACCAAATGCAACTATCACAATAAGATACTTCTATAATAAAGAGGAAAGAAATGATATTACCAGGAACTTCATAGCATTTGATCATACTGGGACATCGTTTGATCACCAATCGTGACAAGGTTAATAACCCCACTATGGTGAGAATAGCAAAGAAACCCACATTTGTTGGCTAGGCCAAGGATATTAACTACCTTTTACTCTTAAAAGTTACATGAGTACATATTTATAATGACAGGAGATGGGAAAGCTTTCCTAACATTTCCACATAAGACTTTTAAGATACCCTAATTTTGACATATACACATGTTCCTGCATCAGTTATGTAATTTTTTACTCTGTCCTCTTCCCTATATATCTATATTCCCATACTTATTTCTGTTTTAAATTACTAAAATACTTATAGTTTATTAAATAACCTAAAAGATTCATCTTCGATATTCTTTTTGTCCTTAATTTCATTTCATTTGAAAAACTTTTATTTATTTATTTCACCATATAAATTTTCATTCTTTCTTGACTTATTTAATATTCACAAAATTTATCCATATCTAAAAAGTATATTTCCTCTTATCAAAACAACGTTTATTATACATTTTTTTTTTCTTTTGAGTGATCTTGTTCAACTAGTATATTGCACATTGAGAAACACAAACATCAATTTCATTAAAATAAATAATTTTTAGGACATGTCATTATTTCTACTTTTTTTCTAAATTTTTATTTATTGTTTATTTTTTACATAGAGAATATTTTCAATCACCAAAATCATTCTTTTGATATTGAGTCTTTAATAATACTATATTTTATTTGTTGTGAACTTTTGTTTAGGAAAAGATTTAATATACAGAATAGTAAGAAAACGGGTTCGAATATTAATACGATAAAGACGAAGACGAGATAAAATTTTCATAGTTATTTATATTGAATATGAATTTTTATTTTCAAAATATAAATAGTTAAATCCACTCCTTACGCTTTCCTCGTATTAAATCAACATTAAACCAATAAAATAATAAAAAAATTAAAATATTTTTAAAGTAGAAAAATTACTTACTTTTAAATCGAAATTTGTTCTAATGGGATTGATTTTTAACTTACTCATTACACGATACGATCTAATCTTAGAGATAAAAATATAAAAAGAACAAAATTTATATTAAAAAAGAAGAAGAAAACGGATAAAGAATCATCAACTTTTTTATAATCCTCACAATACACTTAAAAAAACAATAAAGTTTTCTGAATGCATTTTCTTATTAGTTGAAAGTTATTAAAAATATATCTAATTTTTTTTTATCAACATCATATTGAAAACCTTTTTTCTGATAGCTTTATAACTTTTAATAAATTTAAAAAAAATATTTTTCTGAAATATATTTAAAAACATTACTAATATTTCGCAATTAAGAAACACGCTTAAAACATCTTCAATTTAATAGTTTTGAAAATAACTCTTATTTTATGTTAAATGCATCCCACATTCAACATAACTTATAAGCAAATCCGATTACAATTGTTTCAAAACTAATTTTTTAAAAATCCATATTTCAATAATTTTTATTGTATTTTAATTTTTGTAATTTTTAAAATTAATAATTCACACTGATAATAGTGTATTTTATTATTAAAAATAGATATTTTTTTTAAGAATAAAATTTAAAAGTTTCAAACATTAAAACAATTTGTTCCTATTAGAGATTGTGAAGACCTTTACTTAAATCTAAAAATGTTTTCAAGACTTCGGTATTGGAGAAGTTGTTGTGTCACAACATATTTATAATTATAACATTTGTAGATAGCACAAGCGAAAACTTTTAATACATGTTGCCGTATTAAAAAATTTATAAAAAAAATCAAAAAAGTTATTTACTAATAAAGGAAAGCAAAAAACTTGTCAAATGAAGACAATGAAATCGTAAAAGCTCAAATCTATGACATCTATCAAGCTGCCAAGATATCCATTTTAGCATTCAAAGTTCAAATTTCAAATTTCAAATTTTAAATGTTATTATCAAAACGCTTCTATAAATACATGTGGATGACCAACATAAACGCAATTCTTACATCTTCTCCAGTGACTAACTTCTGCTAGAAGTTGTTTCACAAATGCAAAGTATTATTCAAATCCTAATAATAATCGTAGATATTTGTTAATATTTATTATTTATTATGTCAATTAATTTTGTCAATATTGTTATAGGTTTGTAGTTATTGAAACTAGTAACTTCCAGTAGGAATCGGAGGATGTTCTTCCAATGTGCTTTAACCCAATTGATATATGTTTGTTTTACGTTTCTTTGTATTTATTAAATGTTTATATTTGAAGCGAAATGCAAAATATTCTTCCACTCCTACTACCCGTCCTAAATATTCTTCCACTCCTACTACCCGTCCTAAATATTTATTAATTTTATGTATATTGTTGCAGGTTTGTACTTATCCACGTACGAATCCGAGGATGTAAAACAGTGTGCTTTAACCAACTCGCGACAAATATCTAACAAAGGAAAGCAACAAACTTGTGAAAAAGTGTTGTAGCGGCAAGAGAAAGAGAGTCTCTGAGTTTGGGAAGAAGGGTATCAAAGAAAAGAGGGGTTGGATGAGGAAATTGATAGAAGAAGACGTGTTGAACAGGAGGCAGCCTTAGCCATAATATGTCAAAGAAGGTGAGGGGAAGTGTTTTTTGAGTTGGTACTTCATTTGATTCTGAAGTTGGAGCTACGTTGAATACCTGCACCACTTTCATGGCTTCCAAATCAGAGAAACACAAAGGTTAAATATGTCTCTGGCTTCTCTAATCTTCTACCTCTCACTAGCTCATGACAAATGATGCCAACACCATTCTCATTTACACTCTCTTACATCGTCTTTTGAGTTCATTGTTTATTTATTAGAAGCACGTGGATGGCTTTTGGATACTAATACACGCCAAAGTGGATATATAACATAACATATTAGTCATTTGACCGTGCAACACGCGAATAGTATATTTGTTATATAAATTTAGTCAAAATAGAAAAATTTAAAATAATAACAAATAAAAATGTATAGTAAATATGAAACTTTATCATTATATAGCTTTGAAATAATAATAAACAGTAGAGGCAACTATGGACTATATCGAAAGAATTATATTTCTTCATTACAAGAAGTCTTAAGAAAACATAAAATTCTGGAAATTTCCAGTTGGAAAAAGAAACATCTTGTCGGCATATCTCATACTCTATTATAGTATGAAACTAACTACTTCAAAGTACTTATAGGTGGTATCCCGAATCCACAAGATTTTAAACCAAAAATTTAGCATCTTCAAGTTTTTTCGCATTGTCGCCAGACAACAATAGATGTAGGGGCTGCTGTCCATCTGCAACCAGAAAAGTAATTAAATGAAAATTATATACAAAATAAATAAATGAGCTATGATGAAATACCATGTCCTTCAGAAGTCGAGATCACAAAAATGGGAAGGCACCTTTCGGATTCAAGTATTTACTGTTTCTTATACCATGTCCGCTTAGTATAATTATTGTTCCTGTTTCATTTATAATTTGACGTATATATTGGTCCTCCGGGTTCAATCCAAACCGGCACCAATGCTAAAATTATTTCTCACAATCTTAGGGAGATGTAAAAAATACTTGAAACATTAGATTAGGAAACGTTTGGATTAGAAAATGTATTAGAAATGAAGTTGGATTAGAAAAAAGAAAAACTGACATAGAAAAAACATACAAACAAAAAGAATGAATTTAAAAATAGAAAACATAAAATTTGTACTTACAATTTTGTTGTGCAAAAGCACCATGGATGAAGTTACAAAGGAAGTAAAATTACCATATCAACTTTATATATTATAGATAAAGAAATAATAAATAAAATCATTATAAATAAAAGAACTTTTATACCCAATATGCGTAATCCAAGGTTATATGTACGAGTTAAGGCTATTCGTATTTAGTTTTAAATATTTTTAAATATTTCTTTGTAGATCATGTTTATACTTGTAGTGTTACATTTTTATTTTCATCCAAAACTATTATTTTTAATTCTTTCTTTATTTTAAATCTAGAAATCACTATATATAATGTATGAATACTAAACACAGAAGATAAAGTACAACTTTAGATAAGATTTGACTTAACTCTTATTTATTGTTATGATATAATTTAAAAATGTTGAAAATTGTCTTTTTATAAACTTAAAAGAAAATCTTAAATTAGAAAAAAAAATAGATTGTTCTTGACATGAATATTTCATCATTAAGATTTTTTTCTGTAATGACAGTTGTAGAAATAATATTTCTTCCCAAATCATTTAATCGTAACCTTGTTTCATTATATAGACTATTTGTTTTATTAATATTTTTTGAAAGCATTACATGTATACCAATTTTTAGTTTAAGAGGATGACTAGAAATCCCTAAACATCTAAAGTCATTCAAAAACTTTAGTCATTCACTTCGAAATTCTTTATCTAATTGGCAAAGACAAGGTGTGTTGAAACTTAAGTAAATTTTATTTTTCACTAGATATTAAAGATAAAATGAAAGATAAAATGAAGTCATTGACCTGTTCTATATATTTAGTTGTAGGATAAAGTATTATTTTATCATTGGAAAAATCCAAAAGACATTATATCATGAAAAAAAATCAGAATACACAAAATCAATCAATGAGTGTAAAGGTAACTGTTGTTTTTAATTAAAAGATCTTCCAGATATTTCAATATTATTTATGTAATAATAAAATTATCACTTGACAAGGATGTAGGGTTTAGAGAATTTATGTAATGCACTCCTATAATTTCTAATTACACTCCCATAATTTTTAAAATAACTTTTACTTTTTTAAATTTTTCATAATTAAATTTCTAGAATTTTCAGTAAATCTATACATGAAATATATTCTAAAATGAACTTTAAAAAAAGTTAGAAAAAAAATTATAACTCAATTTATTCATAACACACTTATTATAAAAGTGAGTTTCTATCATCTATACTGAACTTGTTACTCAGAATTCCGTAAATATAAATTAGACTTAGATTGCTTGAATCAGATTATCGGTAACCCGATGCTTTTCATAGGATCAACAATTCTTCAGTCTCTTACTTTCCGTACCCTCAAATGCATCCAAACGATAACTATCTGCAACTCCCATTCCTACATCAACAGTATTTGTATCTTAACTTTTTCTTTCCCTTTTAAACAAAGGAATCGTTCCTCTTGCAGTCCAACAATAACTTTCGATCATTAACACAGCTAACCAGAAGCGTTATGCATCACCAGAAAGTTTCAGGTAGGAAAATACATTTTTAACACCTCCTACAATTATTTCACAATCTATTTTTAAACATAATTTAATAATAAAAACAAATAAAAAAACAAAGTAGTAAGTATAAAGAAATTGAATAAATTTATTTATTGCGGGCTTAACTTATCATTACGATTTCAGATCAGAAAAGTTAAACAAATGAAAGATACAAAAGTTTTCACATGCCAGAACATTTATTTTGAAACTTTTACGTTCCTTCTCGTTTTGTCCGCAGTAGGACAATCTATCCATTATTAAAAACTATAACAGAGTCTAGTCTTCCCTACCTGAGAATCGAATTCAAGGTTGACTCAGTGATGGGATGATAATCGACCATTGCATTAGAATAAATTTAAACTTACAAACTATATTATTTGACATACATTAATACATTAATATTGAGGTTTTGTTTGGATTAAAAAATATATTTGGTGGAGTGAATTTGAGATAATTTAAAAAAATTGTGTATCAAATTAAATTGTTTGGATTAAGAAAAAAATAAAGAGATTTAAATAGAAAAGTTTACAAAAGTTTGTGAATGATGAAATGTGTGTAATTAATAAAATAATTTTTTAATAAATAAAATTGTAGTTAAAATTAAATATAATTAGTTTGATAAGTGTGATTAATAAATTATTATTTTTTGAATTATAAGATTATTAATTATTTTAAAATAAAAGTTAAATTATTATTATTAATAATATTATTTTATAATTTTATTATTATTATTTTTTGTTTTTAATATAATTGTTATTAGTATTTTATTTTTATTACTATTTTATAAATTTATTATTATTTTAACCATAATAATAATAATTATATTATATTATATAATTAATTATATTTATTTTATTATAATATATATATATATATATATATATATATATTAATAAATTAATTATATAAAAGTTTTAATAGAAATGATTGTTTCTTCGTAAATCATCGAAGTTTATCATAAAAGTTTTTTATCGATTTACGTTTTTAATTAATATTTTATTTATCAAAATTGAAATCTTAGCATCTTTGCGCTCGCTGGCTTTCTGGGCGCCCAGTGTTGACAATTTTAACGTGGCAACTAAGTGAAAAATTACATATAAGATGAACTTTAAGGGTGCAATAAAGTGTTGACAGGTTATAAAAGTATTGATTGTGGTAAGACTTTTGACCTGGGTCGGAAAAGAAATGAAAGAAAAGTGGCATGTGGGTGAAAAATTCTTATTTTGCTTTGTCTCCAGTTTTATTCTGGACAAAAGAGACAAAAGAGTCAAGATGGAAGGCCATTGAGAAGGAGAGACCCAAAAGTCTGCATTGCTTCTTTGGTGGACACAAAACCTATCTCAACCCCATCACCACTTCTGCTATCTGATAAACAAAATGCCCCAGTTCCGTCTAGAGAAGCCATCTCAACCTTCTTTGGTCTTCCCCAACCAAAGTCATTACTATAAGCTTCAAACCTTGGTGACCCAGCAACTCCAACTATCTTCGCATCAACTTTCAAACCTTCAAACAAAGGCTTTAACCAATTTTCTGCCCCACTCAGCGCTCCCTCCTTCAGACTTTCCAAAATCTCATGCACTGCATCCACTGCCACAATTAGTCCATCCTCCCCCAATATCTCGCTTCTTTCAGCACTTGCAATCTTCACCCCTACACAGTCAACGTTCAAAGCCAACATAACCATTTTGTTTTTTGTTTTCTCTGCTCTCACCCTGCAAACCCAAGCATAACCAACGGCTAAGACAAACGTTGACAAGCGAAGGTTGCTGCTGTTCCCTTTCTTCTTGGACACCACAATCTGCTTCAGCTTTTCAATATCTGAACCAGAGAGATGAAACACGCCTCTAGTTGCATCTTCTGGGACTTGCAGACCCCAAACTACGAGGCTTCTGTTGTTGGGTCCATCGTGTTTTAACCAATCACTGACAGATGTTTGTTCTAAATGATTGGGGTCTTGGATTACTTCCCTGTCATAAAACGGAGAAAGTTCAGGTGGCAGAGAAAATGGTGATTGCTGTTGATCTCTACAAAGATAAGCCCAGGATTTGATAAACGATGTTGAAGTCTTGCCATCTACAACAGCATGGTGTGAGGTTATTCCTATGGAAAATCCAGAGTTTGGAAACAGT
>Ga0209700_105085_pt1 | contig 22712 bp, 9 predicted proteins | sample SiratroredBW_FD_187528 | JGI IMG/M metagenome (GOLD analysis project Ga0209700, IMG submission 187528) | Root nodule microbial communities of legume samples collected from California, USA - Siratro red BW (SPAdes) (version 2) | ecosystem: Host-associated > Plants > Roots > Nodule | place: USA... | reverse complement strand
TTAAGCTTAACTCAACCTTACAAAACCAGTTTATAAGGTGAGTTTTTCACCCACTTATATATATATATATATATATATATATATATATATATATATATATATATATATATATATATATATATATATATATATATATATATATTATGAAATGATCTTATTTCTATTCGATTTGAGATCTTCAACCAATTTACCTAAGATGTCTCAATAAAGAAACAAAAATATTTGCATGCCAATGACATGTTAATAAACACTTGATACTTAATCACATTGTAAAAACACTAATAAAAGATTAAGATGATATGAGTTCATCCTCAGTTTTCAAAACTTTATCTTTCGTGAGATATCAATGAAGAAACTTAGGAAGGAATAACAACCTTGTTTTGTTTATTGCTAATTAATGATTTGGATTTAGTTAGAGACAGTAAGAAAATTGTTTGTAATTCAGTAGACTGTCTACTGACACCGACACATAAAAAATAATAACAAAAAATCCACAAGAGCAATTAAACAGTTAAACAGAAAGAGTAATGAAGGATGTATACGAGGAATTTAATGTGGTTCAGTAGAAGTGTTAACTAATTTCAATCTCTATTTATACTGAGAAATTCACTAAGAACAGAGATTCCAACACAAGGTTTCATTTATAGTGAACTCTCAACTTTAAGTTAGTTACAATTGTTCATACAAGGTCTTATTTATACAAAAAAAATAAAAAATTGATGAACTAACTTTTGTAATACATGCCAAAAGTAGTTTGAGAAGACACATAAACAATGCTTCACTTTTGAACTCGAAACCTGGGACAAACATTTTGATACCTTTTGGTGCTCTGAAGACAAAAGCTCTAAGAAGAAGACAAATTATCTAATCAAGACGGAAAATCTTGTTCCATTATATGCTCTTAAGATATTAGACAATCTACTACATTAGACAGTGTAGGAACCATAGAACAAGATTTTTATTGAACCAATCTTTACAAGTCTCCACCTTGGTTCAACACAAATATTATAAGTGTTAAAACACTCATTGCCTATAAGTCTATCACATGATTAATCACCAATCAGCTGGATTAAAGCCAAGCTTTGAAAGAACTTACTGTCAGACAAGACTTTTTCATATCAATAGGATTATGATCTATTGAGACCTTCACAGATCCTAGAGCAATATTCTCTATCATGAAATGATTTTTCATCTCAATGTGTTTAGTTCTTTCGTTATAGACTTAATTCTTAGATAGTTGTATAACACTACTGTTGTCACAATAGACAATGAAAACTTGGTCTTGCACCTTCAAAGTTTTGGTTAGAACCTTAAGCTCTTTGGTTAGAATCTTCAACCATAAAGCTTCTTTCTCAGCCTATATCATGACAATTTACTCTACCTCAGTAGTTGACAAAGCCACTACCTTTTGTAGACTGACTTTCCAGGTAATAGCAGTACCATAGGTATTAATACATAGTCCGTGAGAGATTTTTTGGTGTCCGAACACTTAACAAAGTTTGAGTCAACAAATACTTTATTGAAACATCTTTGGTAGATTGTATAGCTCCACTATAAACCAAGATTCTTCCAAGCGATCCTTTCAAATAACTAAGAATCCACTTTAGAGCTTGCCAATGAGTTTATCCAGGATTAGACATGAACTTGCTAACTACACTCATAATGTAAGTTATGTCAAGGTGCACGTAGACTGTCACATAGAAGACAATAATTAAAAGAACAAGACTAAAATAAATAAAGAAGTAGATTAATTCTTAGTTCATTCATCATTGAAGTCTTCATCAGTTGTCATCATATATTTATCATGCATCCAATTTCTAAACAAAATCAAATTAATGAAACAAGCATCAATCAATTCAATAAATTCATTACCCGCATCTAAGCTCATACATGTGATATATTGAGTCTTTAACCTCTAGAATTAAGTAAATAAAAAATTGTTTAGGATTAAGCAACTAAACAAGAATATTACTTAAAGAACAGAATCAAAGTTAACAACAAGTTCAAAAGACAATTCCAATGTAGATATTAATATTAAAAAGGACAAGACTATTTAGTGCAATATGTTACAAAGATTGAAGAACAAAAATAAATTACACAAATCTTAGATTTCAATGTAAGATCACAAGAAAGTCAACCCAGAAAGATTTAGCCTTTCATGCCTAAGACAAGAAGAAGAAAATTACAACAAAATAAAGTAAAAAATAGAAAATAAAAAAATGACACAATTAGGGTTTCTACAAGTCCAAGCAAGAGTGTTGGAGTTTAGGGTGAGATTTTAGGTTCGTATCCAAATTTGTTTATAGGTTTCCCTAGGTCACTAAATTTATTTCAAAGGTGTAATCTTTGGGTTTTGCTAATCCAGTCCAGAGTAGTAGAATTTGCTACAAGTGGTCCAATGAGCCTTGAAAAATTAGATAATCTAATGCACCATGACAAGTAGACCTTCCAATGCATGCATCAACTTAGCTTTTCAATCTTCAAAGCACTTTATTCCTTTACTACACTCAAAATCCTAGCTTTCCAAAGCCATTGGAATTTTTGAAAGTAATCACATACAATTCAAGATGTCATCAAAACAAGATAAGAAGGTCAATGGGCTTAAAAGTTTGAATTTAATCAATAAATGTAGTTAAGGTCCAATTAAACCCAACTGGGTAAATTCCATTAAAATAACAAATTTATTTTTAATTATAGTCTAAGAAAGCTAAATTTGCTCATCACAATGCTTACAATGAACTCATTAAATCGCTAATTCCATTGTCTCGGGGATTGTTTTAGACCATACAAAGATTTGTTTAACTAAGAAACATAACCCTTTTTGTCTCCTACATCAAGTCCTTCTACTTGTTTCATGTAAATGGTCTCATCTAAGTCTCAAATAAAAATTTAGTCTTAACATCCATTTGCTCTAGCTCTAGTTAAACCTCAGCAACCACAACTAACAACATCCATGTGGATTTGTGCTTCACAATTGGAGAGAACACATCTTATAATAAATTCTTTCCCTCTTTATAAAGCCTCTAGCTACAAGTCCTGCCTTGAATCTTTGTTGATAAATTCCTAGACAACCATCCTTTCATTTAAAAATCCATTTACTAATGACCAATCTATAACCCTCAGGTTTACAAACAATAGAGTCATATATTGTTAAGATAAAGAGACTTCATCTCCTTATTCAAAATGTCTAACCATTAAGTCTTCTTCTTACTTGCTAAGGTAGGCGATACACTAGAAGGTTCATTTTCTAACACCTAACTAGTAACCACTAAGGAATATAGAATAAGCTCTGCATAATCATACCTCTCTAGAGCTCCTATCGTTCTCTTTTGTTCTATCTCTGGCCAGTTTGGAACCATCAACAAGTTGGTCTTCACCAGACATAAAAAAACTTTTATCATCTTCAGACACATCAACCAAGTGTCTATTTTCATTAAACATGATGGTGTATCATCTTTAGACTCATCTCGTCTACTAGACTCCACCTCAATGTTAGCCTTTTTGCCATCACAGCTACCTTCAGGCTTACATTTTGAAACTTATAGTTTGTAAGCCGTTACAATTTAATTGAAGACAATGTCTCTATCAATGATACATTTCTTGCATCTTGGCTCATGGCACCATAGATGGTATCCATTCACACCTTCTGAATACCTAATAAATATACATTTATCACCATGAACATCAAATTTACCTTGTCTAATGTGAGTATAGGCAACACAAGCAAAGATTCTTAGATTATCAAGGTAGGGGTGTTCTAACCAGACTTCCTTAGGAGTCTTCATCTCAAGTGTTGTTGAGGGACATTTGTTGATCAGATAAGCAACAACAAAGTATGTTCAGCCCAAAAAACCTTTGGTACTCAAACACTCAACATCATGTACCTCACTTATTCTAGAATTGTCCTATTAAATCCCTCTACTAGGACATTATGCTAAGGAGTTCCTACAACAATCCAATGCCTCACTGTGTCATATTCTTTGCAGAAGGTGTTAAACAACTTTGAATAAAACTCAAGACCATTATCAATTTAGAACCTCTTCATCATCTTACCAGTTTAGTTCTCCACTAGACACTTCTAACTCTTGAAATTCTCAAACGCTTTGTGTTTGGTCTTCTTAGGGTATACCCATAACTTCCTTGAATAATGATCAACAATCGGTAAAAATTATCTAACTCCAAATTGTGATGGAGTTGTAGACAGTCCTCATAGGTTAACATGGACGTAATAAAGGGTTACCTCTACCCTTTATTGTCCTATATTAAAATGGATTTCACAAGCTTTTCCTTGGACACAGTGTTTACAAAGTTTCAACTCATCAAGTTTGTCACTCCCAAATAAGCTTTGTTTATCCAACTTTACTAAGCCTTTTTTTCGCTTACATGACCTAACCTTCTATGTCATATTTATGTCTTTGATAAGACAGTCTTCTCAGCAGTAGATGCTAACTGAGATACTATAACACCTTCCAAGGCTTATATGTTCTTTTCCTCAAACCCTTCATAACAACCAAGAATCCCCTTAACACTTTCAACACTCCCTTTTCACCTTTGAACACATATCCCTTTTTCTCAAGTTTACCAAGAGATATTAAGTTCCTTTTGAAGCTAGGAACATATTAACTTCTTCAACCACCTTCTCAGTTTCATCATGCAAACGAAACTTGGTTGTTCAAACTTCAGTTATCTTATAAAATTTGTTATCATCAAGGACAATTGAACCTCCTTCAAGTTCTGTAAACTCTTGGAATCATATAGATTAGGTGTCATGTGACACAATAAACTCTTGTAATCATATAAATTAGGTGTCATGTGACACAAACATCCAAAGTCCAAAATCTGTTCACAGTCATCAGTACTACTCGACACCATGAGGACCTTTAATGATTTATTTTTCACTAGAGCCGTTTCACCAGATGTAGAAGGTCCATTAGACCATCCACTAGACCCAGATGGTCTATCAGGGTTACTAGTCTTTTTTCGCCTCAAAGGACCATATTTATCGTGTGTCCTTCCTTCTTGCAATGATAATACTTGTAAACATTCACTACTCTTCCATCACAAGTCTTTGATTTCGACATTCATTTAACTCCTTTATCATCCCTGGTAAACGATATCCCCTTTGCTACAAGGCCATTTGCAAAATGAGAAGCCTTATTCTCAAACTTCTTGTTCAACCCATTCAAGCTTATAGTAGCCTAAACCTCTTTAAAAGATAGAGTCTCTCTTCCAGGCAACAAGGATGTTTTGAAATGATCATGCTTCTTAGGAAGAGGACACAATAATATCAACACTTGATCTTCATCATCAATTTAAATATCAATACTTTTAATATCAAGAATCAACTTATTAAATTCATCCAACTATTCGCTAACTACCTTGTCATAACTCATCTTGTACTAGTACAACACTTGCTTCATATACAGACGGTTCACTAGGTATTTAGTCATGTACAAGCTTTGTCCATAACACTATTGCGATCTTCTCCTTCGATACTTGCCTTAACACCTTATCTCCAAGATCCAGAACAATTGTGTTATGAGCCTTCTCCAACAACCTTTCTTGTCCTTCTTAGCCATAGTTATGTCAAGCTTGAATTCACGTTCCAAAGCTTCAAGGAGGCCTCGTTGAACCAAAAGAGCACACATCTTCATAATTTCTGAACCTCATACTTTGAGGAAGTCATGATGATTGAGTTTCCTCACTCCATGTTCTCCACACCAATTTGTAAAGAAATAGATCACATTTCACTAGACTATCTACTAGTACAAACATATAATAAAAGATAAAAAAGAATCCGCAATAAGAGTTAAACGATTAAACAGAAAGATTAACAAAGAAAGCACACAAGAAATTTAAAGTAGTTTAATTGAAGTATAAACTAACTTTAATCTACATCCACACAGTAAAAATAATTCACTAAGAACAAATATTACAACACAAGATTATCTTACAGTAAACTCTCAACTTTAGATTGGTTACAACTGTTCATACAAGATCTCATCATTTAAACAGACAAAATAACAACCAAACTAACTTTTGCAAAACAAACCATAAATAGTTAGAGAAGACACGTGGACAATTCTTCACTTTCGAACTCGAAACATCAACTTGTCTGTTAACAAACAAAAAAGTTATAATTGATGTGGAATAGGTAGATATTATGATACTTTATGATGGTTTGAAAACATATGTTGCATGATTTAATGTCCAAGATTTTTAGAGATAGAATAAAAACAACAACTATAAGCTTTGGTTTCTGTATTGGTATGTCTGAAACAAAGTTAATTAGTTTACAATATACGAGGAGAAATATGACTATAATATTCTCATGGATAATTATACACCTTGTAAATCCATAAATATTAAGTTCATATAAATGATAGAATTATAAAAACGTTGTCCAATTTTCATTACTTAACTTAATTGAAGAATAACCTAATTTTAGTAATTGTATTAAAAGTTAAAGATTTTTCTTATAATGTTGATGGTGAAGTAATGTTTATCTTATAGAAGTATCTTACTGTAATGTAAGACAATATAGAAGTTAACTTGTACATTTTGCTCAAGTACACCGTAATAGACTTATCTCATCTATTTCTCAATTTAATTACAATAATTCCTTAATATATCTGTCTGCCGGACAAGTTCTGTTATTTAACTTGAAAACAATACAATTTTTGAAAAAAAAAAAAAGAATGTTTTAAACAAGATTTCGATAATAAATGTATACTAATAACTAAAATTCCTTACATGAATGAATAATTTACAAAAAAAATCTATACATGAAAACAATAATACTCTGAAAGAAATATAGTTTTATATATCAAAGCAGTCTCTCTTTGTGATGAACACGAGATTGGAGATTGGAATTTGGAATTAAGAGGCAAAACTAATCCATGAGGATAGAGATGAATTTGAGAAGTGTTCTTACAGGAGAAAAAACAGAAAAGTGTACACAAGTATCAGAGACTTTTCTCTTTTGGTCATTTATGGTTTGTCAATTCCATCATGGCATGTTATTAGTTTTTCTATTTCAAATACTTGGGGTTAAACAACGTCATGCTAATTTAGAGTGTGAAAAGGGGTTAATTTATTCCAACTTCCAACAAATGGGACTGAACCAATTGGGTATTCCTAGAGTGAGTTAAAAACCCTATAAAACCGCTAAAAAAAAGGATTAGCTTAATAATATTTGTTTATTATTAATATTATTATTAAAAATACAAAGCATATAAGTATTATTCAAAATATTTTGAATGAATACAAAATGAAATCATAATACTTGATTTAGTATTTGAAAATAACTTATTATACTAATGAAAGAACAGTCCATTGTCTGCAAATTAAAATAAATAAAATAATTATTAAAATGAATTTGAATATATGTTTGGCACTATTATTATTGTAATATAAATTATATAATAAGAGTAATTTTTTTAAAACTAAAACTCAAAATCTTGTTTTAAAAATGAAAGTAAAAGTATTTTATAACTAAATAAGTCATTATGTCAATTTTCTTTTTCAGAACTTGATTTATTTAGAAAAGTATATTAGAAAGAAAACCCCCAAAAAAATGACAGCTACTTTCAAAGGGCCCAAATTAATATTTTTCACATTTGAAAAATATTCTATAATGCGATCAACTTATCAATTTCAACTATCCAAACTCATTTAAGTCAGAGTGTGGTTCATTCAGATAAAAGAAAATATAAAAGGTGGGGATCAATGACTATAGCTAAACCACATTAAATATTTCGAATAAGATATATGTGACTCTTATTTATCCTAAAGGAGGATCAGTGAAATCTCTTAGCAGTAGGAATTACATAAAACTTGAAACTTGTTCAGGTCTCACCACTTTGGTTCGATAGGCTTTCATATGGTTAAAAAATGGTCTTTCCATTTTACCATTTCAGTTTAATAAAATTACCATGTCAGGTAGGTAGTGTCTTCTTATAATAATTACTTTGATAATTACACTTATTTTTTAATGAATAAATTTAGATTAATAATACTTGAAAATATTAAACCCGTGTAAATTGGTTTGAATAGATTAGAAACATCTATTTTCACCAATAATAAGTAAATGGCTAAAAATCATTTGATTGTTATATGAAATGGTTTGCAGTAACACCTAAAATACTAAACTAATTTGTCTTTATTAATAAAAAAAAAAAAAAAGCAGTGGAAGTTAGATAACAGAGGTGCATAAATGTTCCATGGATGCAATGCAATTGATAAATCACCATCATGTCATGGCATTGGCATCTCCATTAATATTGGCCCATGCGCATGTCACCATCTAGCATGCTACCCATTCTGAATCCAACGGTCACGATCGCATCAGCGCCACGCGAATCATTCTCCTTTACCCTCATGCCCCTGTCTTCTTTATGTAACCGCTCCGCTTTCGCTGTCACAACCACCTTTCACTCAAGCCAAAACCAAACTAGTTACTACCAATTCCTTCGTCTCAATTCCAAAATGTGTTTAATTTTTTCAAGTAAAATCTTAATTTTAAGATTTATAAATATCGCAAAGCGTAAGCAGAAGAATTTTTTTACTAAAATTAATGATTAATCAAGTTTTTAACAAAAGATTAATTATGGAGAAATGATATGAATGTTTGGTACATGTAAACTATAGTTAGGGTCCGCACCCAACCTCAAACCCATTCTTTGTTCTGTGTGGTGAGAAGAGTTTTGTGGCATGTGGGTTTGTGTGAAGGTGCGTGCGCAATGCAACCCTGCATGAGAAAACTGAAAACCGAACATGGATAGAAAAAATTGGCCATTTTGCCTCTTGTTTTTACGTGTGTCTACCTTACGCCTAGGCTACGTAGAATGGACACTGGGACCGACACCAAACGTTGTTAGTTAGAAGTTGAGACATGCACACAGCATTTTGGTATGCCTGATTCCTACTTTTGCCTAACTTTTCTTACATGCCCAGATATGTTTACCAATTTCAAGTGTTTCGTTACTTTCTCTCCATTCCAGTAGATACATATAAACATAAATATAGATGGCCGTGCTTTTCAAGTTCCTTTTCTCTGTCCTTGACAGGTTCTTTATGGATACCAGGGAAGGATCTCGAAGAATTAATGTGTTATTGGATAAGGAAGTTATCAGAATAGTCTTCTATATTTAAGTCGGTTTTTAATAAAATAATAATTAGTTTATGTGAATGGGTATGTTGATTATGCTTAGGAATGTTAAAGTCGTAGTTCGAAAACTTGGATTGACAATCACTAATCAAGAGTTGGTTACTAGTTTAATCAAGCATTCACTTATCAAACGGCATGAATTGTGATTCTTGTTTAGGCTAAAGTCAAATAATTAAATCATTAATGTCACTATATTATATTATTATTATTATTAGGCTATCACTACTAAAAATTGAAATCGGCTTATTTATCTGCTAGATAGATTGTTTTGAAGAGTTTTGATTGATGGTTTAATTAAATATGATTTTACTGTACAAGTTTTATGCAAGAGTTTCGTTTTATTTTACATATTTATTTAAATTCAAGATGATAGTTTGAAGAAAGAAATTATCTTAAAAAATTAGTAAGATAATATTGTAAGTGTATAAGTAATATATATTTATTTGATAAGGTAATCAAACTCAACTTGCAATTTCAGAGTCTATCATAATAATGTTTTCTGCCTTTGATAGGTTCTTGACTCAGTGAGTTTTCAAAAACTTTATTAAGATATGTAACTCAACTCAACTTGCAAACTTTCACCATTATCATAACTTTTGAGAAGAATGGTTAAGAATGTAGTCTCAATTATCAAAAGTAGTTATAATGCTATCTTATGAGTAAAGAAAATATTCAATCTCACTCGAATTACTCGATTTATTATAAAGTTTAGATACAAACTCCAATTTAAATATGTAAAAATATATTTTTTTTTTAGAAAAAATGATTTAAAAATTATAAATATTAAAATTTTAATTTATATTTAAAATATAAATTAGAGTTTTAACTATTTAATTATTATCTCTACAAAATTATATTCTCTAAATTCTTTTGACATGTTTTTTAGTTTTTTTAAGTTATTTCGCATCTTGTTCTTTGTTAACTATGAAATGATTATATTTTTAACATTTTTGAGACAACTATAATTTATTTGGAGTAAGTTTCTCCTTCATTATCTTTTCTTCTTTTGGTTTCACCTATGAGCATTTTGAGAAAGTTACGACATCACTTAATGCAATTATTTTATTAGCTTTTGGTTTATTAAGTGAGGTTTTCTTTTGTTTCTATAAGTTTTGTACAATCTCGGTCTTGTTCTTCTATATTGGAATTATTATTGCTTGGTAAGCAAGCAACTAATAAGGAAAGTTGAACTAGGATAATAAAATTCTTTTAAATCAATTCTTGAGATTAAGAATTTATTGTTGACATTTGAATGATTGAATCTTGAGATTAGATTGAATTTGCACAAATATATTGTATTGTTTTGGCATGATTTAAGTGTTGTAAACCTATATTTGGATTTTGTAGATAAAAACGTGCTTTTGATAATAGAAATAGGTTACATTAAAAGTATAAAACTTTTTCTTTTTATAAGTAAGTATAAAACTTGTTAGAATGAATAGAAGTAGTAGAATTAGATTGGAAACTATCTTGGTAAATTTACTAGTTTTTGTTTGTTTTACATATATATTGTTCAAGTGTCATGTTGGTTGCTCGAGCAACATTTAAGTAGTAAGATTTATTATAGGTAAAAGCGTCCACTTGAATTTCAAGAATTAAAACTTTTTCTTGAACTTATAATTTGACATTTGATTAAGAGAGATATCAAAATAATTTTCTCTCCTCTAAAACTTTCATCACTCAAACGGTGAAGAATCAATAAGTTGAGGTGATTTATGGATATTTTTGTAGCATGAGTAACCAGTCTCATCACTCAAGCTTTAGTTTAGGAGTTTGAGTGAAAGAATTATCGTTGATTTTCTCTACATTGGAACATGTCTCTTAAGTACTAGCTTTTTATTGAAGTGATATAGACTGATGCTCAAGTTTGTACTAATAGTTTGAATGATGAAGAGACCAAATAAATTTACTATTGTCCATAAATATATCATTCAAGCATTGAGGTAATGCCCAACGATATAAGATTATTCAAGCAAGGTCTTTGTCGCTCAAGCTATGTGGGTTGCCTTCGAAGTGAAATACTCATAATTCAAGCATCATTTTCTTCTTGCCTTAAAATATTTTGTTCAAAAGTTAGCTATCCACAATTGATCATGGTGATAATGTAAGTTTGATAATGTTGATGTGAAATCATTAAATGCGATTGATGATGATGTATGAAATTGAATATATACAAGATAATAAATATCAAATTGTGATGATTCTAATATGCCAAAGTGAAAGGTAGTATTGGATGAATATGATGGTGTTAGGTAGGTAGTCATCAAATAGGTATCACTAAATTAATTATATATAGTGTGAGTATGAAGTTGGGCAATTGATGAGATTATAAGTTTTGTTGATACATTAAGTTATATAGATAGAGATAACCAAGTGATGAGAGAATAATGAAGATTTTTTCCATAAAGTTGGGGGATACTTGATTATATGAGTAAGAAATTATCCTATTATAGGAAATTACTAAATGGAGTCAATATTAGAGAAGATAAATTTTCAAGCTAACCAACTATTATGATAAATGTTTGTTTTTCGTACTAGTCTTTTGAAATCAATCAATATATACGTGTGTGTAATTGACAAGACGAGTAACCTTTACTAGACTTCATGTATGACTATACATATATTAACAATGTTGATGTTTAATTGAATAGTTAGCCTATCCTTATATTTTATTTTTGATTTTTGATATTGTTTTAATCATGCTTTGGTGTGGGAATAGATGAACATATATTGAAGGAAATCTATAGACTTTTCTTTCTTCTTTTTAAGTCTTCTAGTTTTATTTTTTGATATATTTAATTATTTAATATAAACATAGGCTACATATAAAACTAAGACGATATTATTTAATTTGTATGTTTTATTATGTTTTCTCAATAATAAAATAGAATAAAGAGAATACTTTTCACTTATTATTTATTATTACATTTATTGAATATATATACATAAATGGACAAGATAATTTTATAATACTACTATCCTTAATTCTAATAAAATAGTATCCCTATAGCATTTACAATCTAAAATAAAGATAAAATATATAAAATTAAAGTCACAATAAATACCAAATTAATATGACACAAAAAAAAGCAATAAATTAGACATCCAAAATTTCCAAAATGACTCAATACTCCCTCTCAAGCTAGTGAATAAATGTTTTTTAATTCTCAATTTGCATATAATTCTTTCAAAATTATTATTATTCAACCCCTTGGTGAGTATATATGAAATTTGATCTTGAGAAGAAACATATGGTGTACAAATCATGTCGCTGTCAAGCTTCTCTTTAATAAAATGTCTGCCCACTTTAATATGTTTGATTCTGTCATCTTGTACTAGATTATGAGTTATCTTAATTGTAGATTTTTTTGTCACAATATAGCTTCATTTGTTCATCCCATTTTATCTTCAAGTCTTGTCTTCCAGTATAATTTTTAGCCATAATAGTTCATGTATGCCTTAAGCCATTGCTCGAAATTCTGCTTCACAACTGGACCTGGTTATGACACTTTGTTTTATACTTCTTAAGTTACCAACCACCAAGGAAAGTACAATAACTAGTAGTTAATCTTTTGTCAACAACTGAACCGGTATAATCAACATCAATATATTTTTCAAGAGTGACATTCCTGTCTCTTATGAAAAAAATTCCTCTTCCTGGTGTCATTTTCAAATACTAGACAATCCAAATAGCAGCTTGTAAATATGATTCTTTTTGTTGATGCATAAATTGACTTACTAAACTCATAGCAAAAACAATATTAGGTCTAGTGTGAGATAAACAAATAAGTTCCTACAAGCATTTTATACACTTCTTTATCAATAACCACATCATCCTCTTCATTTTCCAACTTTGCATTTGGATCAACCGGTGTACTTGTTGATCTGCAGACCATTTTACCTGTTTCTTGCAACAAATCAGTAATATACTTTTATTGAGATATAAAAATCCCTTTCTTGGAATGAGCAACTTCTATTCATAGGAAACGTTTTATTTTTTCCAAGCTTTGAATCTCAAATTCATTATTATCGACCACAATAATATCATCAGCATAGACTAACAAAATTGTTACTCCCATTGAATCAAAATACTTAATAAACAAAGTGCGGTCTCACTGACTTTGATCATATTGAAGACTTATCATGACTTTGGTGAACCTCCCAAACCATGCTCTAGATGATTGTTCCAGCCCATACAATGCCTTTGTTAGTTTGCATATTATGTTTGCCTCAATCTCCCCTATATATCCAAGTGGTACTTGTAACATCTTAAAAGTTCTGAAGACCCAAAAAATTTTAGTTTGAATCCCGAAAGAACTCTGTTAATATCATCTATAAAGTTATTGTCTAATGTATCATCTATATCATCTATCTATCTCTATTTTGATAATCCCTTAATCCTCTAATAACTTTTATTCTCAATAGACAAATTCGTTTGTCTTTGAGTAAAAGGGATAAGATTTTAAAGATAAAAATTTGAGGCGTATTAAATGTTAAAGATAATCTCTAGTTATAATCAGTGTCACTCAATATATTTCTACAGTTAAAAAATTCCTCTACAATTTAAAACTATATATCTGAAATTTAGAACCCAACTAACTTGCCAACATGTATTTGGAATTTAACAAGAAGTAATGATTATCATACACTATAAATAGAACTCTCATAAATGCATAAGACATACTTTTCACTAACCAACTAAAAATAAGTTTGAAGAAGAGAATGAAAAATTAAGGTAAGGAAAAGAAGATATAATGCATATTACCCATTTTCGTATTTTTAGTAAGATACCCCTAAGCCTTACTCCCTATTAAAGTTTTTTATTTTAATTGATTCTCTATGTTTTCACAGTTGATTATATAAACCGTACCTTTGAAAATTTAATGAACTATCATGAGGTTATAAAGATTATGATGTAGAATGAACATTTATTATATTAAAATATTTTTATGATGTTATGATTGGTACCATGATCATGGTGTGTTTTATGAATTCCTGTAATGGAGGATTTAATTCCTTGGGGATTATTGAGCTGCAAATATTATTTTAGGGATCGGAGGTGTGGACATGATTGCTCAATTATCCTAACTAGTCATTATAGTTCCATTTGTAACATCCCAATAATCTCAACACAGATATCTTCTTTTTTGAAGATATTATGTCTCGATCACTATTTCATATTATTCACAAACATTGAAAATAGATCACCATATATAAAAATTCATTCAATTTAATTCAAATTCATCCAATTCATACCTAATAAAACAAATAATTACAATATCTGCTAAAAATATTCAAACTAATTCCCTTAACCAAATTCACAAAACAACTAAACACAATATCTACTATAAGCATTCAAACTAGCTTCCCTTACCCGAATTCACAAGACAAGTAATTACAATATCTATAAAAATATACATTTAGCTTCCCTTACCAGAATTCACAAAATAAGTAAATGCAATATCTACTAAAAACATTTAAACTAGCTTCCTTTACCTCTATAGAGTAAAGATACTCAAAGGAGTTCCAAAAACCTAAAATCACGGACAACCTAACTCTGTTCAAGAATCTATCGGACACTCTTGCTCTACTCAACCTAGGAATCTAGGGTTGACCTCCGATTGTCAGTTTGATAAGGAAGGAAGGTGGAATTTTAGAGAGAAGGCAAAAGAAAGGGAAAAAATAACTTTTTTAGAGAGAGAGAGTTGATAGTTTTTATAAACAAAATATCTTCTTAGAGATAATTGGTGGTTGTTATAAAAATAAAAACTAAATAACTAATTTTTATTTACCTAAACAACTTTTTTGTTACAAAAAAATATTCAGGTGTTATCTTATTTGTCTGTAAAGTTAAATTCTAGGTTGATTTTTATTTTCGAGCTATTTTTTAGAATATTATATTCTCCCCAACAAAAAAAAAAATCGTCCTAAAAAATTAACATGTTAGGAAAGAATAAAGATAGGTTTCTTTAATGATTTTCCTCCATCTCTCAAGTTCAACAACTAAACTTGGCTTCTCACAAAATAAATCCTATACTAAAACAAGTAACAATACAACAACTCAATAATTGAAATCTAATATCCTTCAAAAGTAGACATAGAAGTTGTGTCTATAAATACTATCAAAACACTAACATAAAGGAACACTTCACACACATTCTAATTTATGTCTAACATCCAATTTCATACAAAATCTAATTAATTAATTAATCAAAACATAACTTTTAAAGATACTATAAACATGAAATCTTAAGATAAAAAATCAATCTTGATTGAGTCATGAGTGTTCACCCTCACCACTTTATCAAGATTCTTTTCTTTCTTGATAATTTCATCCTCATTCATCACAATCAACTTAACTCAAATACAAATCAAAATTTCAAAGATCATGCTCAAACATCCAACTAGAAACATTTTGCCTTTTTCTTAAAACTAAATTTCAAAAATCTATAAGCAGAAGAAACACAATAAACTCACTACCCTCATGTCATCCTAGCTTTAGAGCTAAATAAGATAACATATGAATATTTTTTTTTATAAATATAATATCTTCTTAGAGATAATTGGTGGTTGTTATAAAAATGAAAACTAAATAACTAATTTTTATTTACTTAAATCTTATTTATCTCTAAAGCTAAATTCTAGGTTGATTTTTATTCTAAAACTATTTTTTAGGGTATTACACCATTCAGATCATTTATTATGTCTCTTACATGTTTTAATATTGTCAATTCTATTTTGCATAAACACATTTTTTTTAAATACGTGTCTTTTAAATCTTAATAGGAAGTACATCTAAAGTTGTCATTCTGAGTAGGATAATTGAAAGTTTTATTGTTAGTACCTTTCTACAGACGAACAACTTAAATAATTGAAACATTTTGTCTAACCTAAACATTCTCTCATTTAATATGAATTTTCCTGACTAAAAAACTATATTTAAAGTGTGTGTATCTCACTTTTCTATTTTGTTCTCTTTATTTCATATTTCATACTTATCACAAATAAAACCAAGACATGACATATCTGAATGGTTATAACTCTTTCACAACAGATATCTCAACATACTTCTATGGGCATGAATGGAGTACAAATGTTAATTGAGAACACAGTTACGTTTCGAGGCACAACTCATTCCACCATTATTTTCCTTATGGAGTAGGAACACCACTAATCCTAGATGGTCTGGTAGTGGTGACTTTTGCTTCACCATCTATTATTTACTATAATACTTTACTTAATCTATTGCCCTCCCCTATTTGGTAGCTAAAGTAGTAGGAAATATGATGTAAAGTACTGCATAGTAAAACAATAAGAATCGCCTACCACCTGGTATGATAAACTTTTGTTTAATTACTATGTACTTTTGGAAGTAACATAACTCTGATAGACCTCTTTGTAAGTGTTTTAAAGGTTTAACCAGGATGAATTTAAGAGAAGAATATATGTTTGTATAAATTGACTCTAGGTTTGATTATCGTCTATTCAAGCTCATCAAAAGATTTTATGTATTGTCTGATAGGCATCCGCATAAAGGTTCGTTTGATGACAATTATTTCCTCATAGACAAGGATTTCTAGACGCTTGGAAGAAGTGGTCATAATTTAAAAAAAATGGTTTAGAAGTATATGTTAACTAGATGAATATACTAATAAGTAACAGATTAAAAGAATATTGGTATTAGAAAAAAAATTATAACTATGAATATTTTATTCGTTTCTTTGAATGAACTCCTCTACTGTCGTAGTTCAAAATAACCTCTATGTGTGTGTGTGTTCCATATATATTTCTTCTTCAAGATTCCCGTATAAAAAGGCATTTTTTTACATCAAATTGTTACAAATTCCAGACATGGTTTGCTACGAAGGATAAAATAACTCTAACTGTGTTCATTTTACAACTAGTGTAAAAGTCTCCAAGTAATCCACTTCATATGTTTGAGTAAATCATTTTGCTACCAGCCTAGCCTTGAGTTTTCAATAGTTCCATCAGCCTTATATTTTACTGTATAAGCCTACTTGCATTCAACAAGTTTTTTCTCGATGGTAGAGTGTCCAATGTCCTAGTATTATTCTTCTCCAATGCCTCCATTTCCAAATCCATGGCTTGTTTCCATTTGTATCAATTAATGCCTTAGATACATAATAAGGTATATTTGTGGTGTTTAGACTTCTGAGAAACGTTTTATGCGAGGGAGAGAGTTTTAAAAGGAAATATAATTTGTTAAACGATAAGTAGGTTTGGTCACAACTCTAGTTCCTTTTCTAAGGGCCATTAGAAGATCTAAATTCTTTGTTACTGGCTTATCACAAGGAAATTCATCATGGTTAGTGGAATTAAGGTTTACATGTTTAGATATATTTACCTCTTGTAATGGTAACAGATTGAACTCTTGAACATGTGTAGATCCATGAATAAGTTTTTCTCTACAATGTCGTCTAATAGAATCTGCAGAAACTTAAGGAAGATTTTGATCTACCACGCTCTCCCTCTCAACAGGTTCAATTTCAGTCGTTCTTTCCCTCTCAACAGTTTCAGTGGTATTATTCTTTTGTCCCTTCAAAATATAGATTGGGAAGTATAAAATCATAAGCATGTTCATCATCTTCTCTTAAATCCTCTCCCTCTAAAGATGATGGTGCTCAAATTAGCTAACTTGTTCATTGAAAGTGATATCCTTAGAGACTATTTTTTTTCAAAGGAGGATGAAAAACACTTATACCTTTTTTATGTGACAAAGTACCCTAAGAAAATACATATAAGTGTTTGTGGATCAAGTTTCCTCTTTGTTGTTTATGAACATGGACAAAAGAAACACAACCAAATATTTTAGGTGGAATGTTAAGAAAATGATTTGTACGTGGATAAAATGAGTGAAGTACCTCCATTGGACTTTTTAATTGTAAGACAGTCAAGGGTAACATGTTAATTAAATAGGTAGTAATGAGAACAGTTCACCCCCAAAATCTTTTTGGAACATTACTTTGAAAGAGGAGTACTCTAGTTTGTTCTAAAAAGATGTCAATTTTTCTGTTTAGAAACTCCATTTTGTTGGGGTGTATAAACAAATGAGGATTCATGAATTATTCCTTCCTTTTTAAAAAATGAGTCTAATGTATGATTAAAACAATTTGTAGCATTATCAGGTCTCAATTTCTTAATAACCATCCCAAATTGATTTTAATAAGTGACACAAATTGCATAGTTATAGAACTAACCTCAAATTTTTGTTTAAGGACAAAAAGTCATGTTACCCTTATACAATCATCAATAAAAGTAATAAACCATTTAGCTTCTCAAACATTTCAAATATTAGAGAGACGCCTCCAATCAGTATAAATAAGATGAAAAGGATTAAAACTTATTTTATTGTAGGCACGAGAAAACGACACAAGTTTGTGTTTTGCCAATTCACAAACCTCACAATGAAGATTCTGCAAATTCAAATTGTTAAACAAAGAAGGAAACAAAAGTTTTATAACATGAAATGAAGGATGTCCAAGACGACAATGATACAACTGAATCTTTTCACGGTTGTGTATTGTGGATTCAATCACTAAAAAGTGACTCTTAATAAACTAATTCAAGTCTCCTTATATTAAAGATCATTCCACTCTCTAGCATGTCCAATTGTCCTCCCCAATTCCTTGTCCTGTTATATAATAATTATTATAAAAAATCACATTACAACAGAGATCTTTGGTAAGTTTTTGAATATGGATATTAGGTTTGTGGATAACTTAGGAACATGGAGGATACTTTTTAAGAGTATGATTGGGTTTACTTAGATATCTCCTTGATCAGTTGTAGTTATCATGTTTCCATTAGCTGTGGATACTAAATGATGGAAACTGGTTTTGTCTTGCTTGATTTAGAGTTTCCACTAGTTGATGGAGTGTGGAGGAGGTGTGGAAGCTTTGGAATGCAATGTATAGGTCACGAAACAGATGAGGTGATCAAAGGAAAAAAATGAATGACAAGAGAGGTGGGACCAACTCTCACATAATCCTAAGCTAGACACTTAAGATGTGCTAACTTAGAGGTTCACTTAGGAACAAGTGAGGCACCATTTTGGCATAATCTCTACTAATTCCAAGTTAAATTTACAAGAGGCTAGCACACTTATTTATAGTGCTAGGGTCAACCCAAACCAGAGTCAAAATTTAAATATTCAAATTCAAAATAAAATCCTAAATCTAGAAGAGCCAATGAGAGTATGTCATGTGGCTAGTCACACTCTCCATGCTTTCTCCCATGTGCAAATCATTTTCTCCCATGTTTGTAGCTCCTTTGTGAGTCAACTTCATGCCTTGGACATTCTAGGGTTTGCATTAGGCTTTAGGAAGCCAAAATGCAACCTTAGATGAATTATACTATCCTATTATAACCCTATTCTACTTGGCCCAAATACATGATTCACATTATTTTAAGCTATTCTAAAATATTTATACAAATAGAGGACTTCTTCTTATGTTTTATATTCTTTAGAGTAATCTCCTCATAGTTAAATTCAAACTCTGGTTAGAGGCACAAACAAGCTCATATGGGTTTAATCTTCTGGAAAGCTTTTGATCTACTTTTGATTCTGTTTTCTCTTTATTCCTTGACTAAGGTGACTAAAACGTATTAGTCTTCAACTTTTAATTACCAAAATATTTTAGATGTTATCTGTACGCATAAATGAGATATCATTTGCAAATTAGATCATGCTTATGACTACTTTATTATTTTCTACATTTACTCCTTTTAGCATATTTTCCCATAGTACCTTTCTAACCATTATTGTTATACTTTCTGTTACAATGAAAAGCAGAGAAGAAACTAGAATATTGAGTCTTTACTGAATTTTAACTCTTTTTAATTGGGTTAGCATTTACAAATAATGATGAAACTAGAGATTCCTTTGTCTAATTTATCTAAATTATAAAAAAAATACATTAAAATATAATTATATATCCAATTATAGAATTACTTTTTATTTAATTTTTGTTTATTCTTTCCTAATTCTTATTTATTTATCTTAAAAAGCACTTTTAGTGTAAAATATTGTATCTTATCCAAGGTGACATAAATGAGGTTGATACTTTGAGTATGGAATTTGATGAATGAAGTGGGGACGCCTATTAGAACCCAACACTCAAGTTAGAAGAATTTTGGTGGCAATAACTGTACGAAAGGGTGGAAAAATGTACCTAGAGAGGAACTGTTTTTCTATGCATAAGACAGGATATTGACCTCGATGGTCAGGTATTACCAACGTTGATGACCTGACAGCTTTATTGTGAAATGTAAGAGATTGTAATATCTAATGCTTTTACTCAAAATTGATTATCAAATATTATTATCTTAGAATTTTCTCCTAGTACTTTATTAGAAAAATTACAATTATTATCGGGTTTATTTATTCAATTTATAAGATTAGTTTATTAGCTAAGATTTGTATACTATATTTCTGTCTCATTATATATAATCTTATATATATATATATAATAAATATCTCAAATATAAAATTACATAAAAATCTGAACCATTTGACATAACAATTTTAATTAATCTTAAGATAAATTTTATATCAACAATTGATATGAAACACCATTATAGAAAATACATGTATTATTATAAGCAGACATTATTTCTTAAATCTAATAAATTTGACGTAAATAGCATACATTAACTATAACTTTAAAAAGTATGATATAATTTAAGTTTTGTTTAGATGGAAAGAAAGATGAATTTGAGGAAATAAATTTCATAAAAAATATATAAAAAATTAGGTTGTTTAGAAAAATTGTGAGTTATGTAAAGAGATGAGGGAAGAGTTTATAAAAATTTATAATTGATATAATACATGTAATTGAAATTTTACGTAAAATTATAAATTTGTGTGGTTGATAATCTTTTAAAACATAAAATTATAATATTAAACTTTTTGTATTGTGGTTAAAACTAATTTCAAATGAAATATAATTAATTACACGTAACTCACTTGTGTGATATTAGAAAATTATGTCTATACGGTTCGTCAAGTAAGTTCAATTAAAATCGAAATTTTCAAGACATTGCTAATACATACAAAATTTGTTGAAATTAAATTTTGATTGTTTTTCTTATCATAAAATTAATTGAAAATTAAATATAAATTACTTAAAATATGATTTCCAGTATAATCCAGTATCTCACTTAAAAAAGATAAAAATTGTCTATAGTTAAATAAAAAAATAAAATTTAAATATTTATGAATGAATTTAATTAGAAAATATTTTTTATATTTATTTGTTTTAATAATAATATTATTATTATATAAATTTATTTCTTTTATAAATAATAATATTTATTTTTATTTTATTATATTTATATTACTATTATTATTAATTGTTATTATTTATTTTTATTAGTACTATTATTAAATAATTTTATTGGATAAATTTATTTAATATTTAATACTTTTAATATTATTTTATTAATATTATTACTATTCTATATAATATAATCGGTTATATAATATTAAGTTTATAACATATATAATAATAATAATTAATGCATAATTAATTATATACAATAAATAATTGATTATTTCTTCATAAAATTATATATAATTGACTATTGATCTTCAGTAACCACGAAATTATTGACGTTGCATAAGACTCAACTCAAACCATCAGAACCTATCCTCATATACCAACAGAAACAACAACACCTTAACTCACACTACCTAGCACTTAAGATAAAAATAAAAGTAAGATCATTTATTTCATTTTGAGAAAGCTGACATAGTTTTCTTTTCATACATACGAGGAACCCTACTCACCCTTCTCTCAAATTTCGTTGCCCTCTTTTCTTCACAAATATCTGAAACCAAATCAGTCAGTTTCTAGTTTTTCTCTTTCAAGTCACTAGATTGTATTAAGAAAAAGTCTGATATGGAACATTTCTTCTATTGAGTAAATGTTCGGTACTGTTGCTAGAAAATCAAATGAAACATCACCAACAATAAGGATAGCAATGGATTGGAGAGCACACTACAACACTGCAAGTATTTACGGATATTTTTTATTTTTCAATAAAATCATTTAAAAATTATTTTTTAAATTATAAAAAAGTAAATAATTTATCTAAAAGCATAATGTAAAAAAAATATTAGTATAAATAAAATTATTTAAATATAATTAATCTTTTTAAAAATAATTTTAACTTTATAAGTCTAAATAAATAACACCTGTTTATTTTTTACCTTTATATTTAATTAACTAAATATTTATTGATGACATCATCAGTAAATATGTTAAGTTTATAATTTAAGTTGACCAGAACAAAAAAAAAATAAAGCGTATGAAATGAAAAGAAATTGAAGATTAGAACATAAGTATAAATTTTCTAAAATCAAAGATATAAGATCGTAGTAATACTATTAATTAAAATCTATCATAATAAGTATTATTACAAATGGAATAATTGGATGTACATACTTAATTACATATTTATTATACAACCATACCATGTTTTATCATATGAGGTGTTTTTTGTTTGTTTTTTTTTTTTTTTT
>Ga0209700_105084_pt1 | contig 22715 bp, 7 predicted proteins | sample SiratroredBW_FD_187528 | JGI IMG/M metagenome (GOLD analysis project Ga0209700, IMG submission 187528) | Root nodule microbial communities of legume samples collected from California, USA - Siratro red BW (SPAdes) (version 2) | ecosystem: Host-associated > Plants > Roots > Nodule | place: USA... | reverse complement strand
CAAAAACCTAAACCCCATACGAAAATCATATAAGACCAACATTTAAAGGCTGAAAAACAATTCTTTTTCTATGAAAATCTCATAAAAGACTCACCTTTAACAACTTTTATGGAAAACGAAAAAAAAACAACCACGGAAGACAGGATCAGGGAGAAGAACCGAGTGGAGGACGAGTGCAGAGAGAGCGCAAACAGTGCGATAGAATGAGAGTGAGAGAGTGAAAGACAGAGCGAGAGAGTGGCAGAGTGATAGACTGAGGGAGAGAGAGAGCGACAGAGTGAGAGTGAAAGAGTGAGAGGCGGGATTTCAAAAACTAGTGCTTCCTTCAAAATTTCACTTCCATATTTGCCCATTCAGATTTTCACTTCCACATTTACCCCTGCCACGTCAGATACTTTGACACAATTACCCCGGTGTCAAGTGGGGGTAATGATAAAACGGTGTCAACAAAACATTATTCTTCACAGTTTTACTAACCATTTCATAGTTTAATTTTAGGGCATGGTATTTATTATGAAAATAAGATTTTGAATTTATAAAAGAAATGAAAAATAAAATAATAATTATTAAATGTAGAAATTTGTTTGATGTGAACGTATAATCATCCTATAATAAATTTCACCATATACGGATTTATGTGGTTTGCCTTCATTTAAGAAAAATAATAAGAAAAAAATCGGTTTTCCCATAATTATATGCTAAATAATAAATTGGAATTTTTTTTTTTCCAATTACCTATATGCTAAATAATAAATTGGAATTTGTTTTTTCCAATTACCTGATATGAGAATCAAAGCAACAAAGAAAATAATTAAGAGAAAAGCATAAGAGCGAGAAGCCATCTTTTAAAGAGAAAGTTATTTTTCCTTTTTTTCTCTGGTGAGATGAATGTTTCATGTTCTACTCGTTATATATAAACCATTGAGGATGAGATCTTCAGTTTTTGGGCGTATTTGAGTATTTTAGGGAACTCAGTGATGAGTGATAAAACGTTCATTTTATCTCTCATTAATTTCATTAATATATTATAATTAATAATTATTCTACACTTCGTCATGCTTTTTTAATTTTGTTGACCATATTTAATTAAAAATTAATAATTCAAAGAATGTGTTTTGCTTTAAAAGTATATTATCAAAACTTCCTCATCTTTTAATTATTTTCTATTTGTTTTATAAAAGTTCAAATTTGTAGTGCTTAACAATTTTCGCTTCGGTAATATCAATAACTGCTGCTGTTGAACAAATTATAAAACAATAAATTGTTAAGTAACGTCGGGTAACAGTTAATCTCTAGTTTCAATAAAATATATTAAATTCTAAAATTTAATATAAATTATTTAATAATGTTTAATTATATTAGCTAATTTACCGAGACCATAATAAGTTAAGATGATAATTGTGAACTATCACATATTTTTTCAAATAAAATACTTGTCAAATTCTCTACTCACGTGTAACACACGATTATTACAGATTTAAAATATAAAAAATAAAACAAACACCATACAAAAATAAGGATAAGCTAGAAAGTTTAAAGAAATGTATATTTATAAATTAAATTCCTATCTCAACAAAATTATAAACATCAGACTTTCATGATTCATCTTATACATCATATTGTCATTATCACCACTCTTTAACAACTCATATCATACATATGTTGACTCACATACAAAGACACGTGACACTCTATTTTCGGAAGACTTGTGCATTGAGTTAGACTCAAATGCTAGCACCTGCCAGATGACCCTTCCTATTGTGAATCCACACAGTCCCAAATGAACATAATCTCATCTGGCAGGGTAAATCCATATATTTGTCCTGACTAACTCTCTCAAACTGCAGTTTCAGTTAAATGGATCTCTTTCAACTCTCACCACTTGGTACCATTCATCTATGTGATTCTAAGATACCAGTAGAGTCATGATACCTCCTTCTCGACAAATCCTTAAACAATGCACATCCTAACAATCTCAACACGGATATCTCCTTTCCTGAAGATAGTATGTCTCGATCACCATCCCATATTATTCACAAACATTTCTACTAAATCATATCATACATAAACATTCATTCAATTTAATTCAAATTCATCCAATTCATACTCAATAAAATAAGTAATCACAATATCTATTAAACACATTCAAATTAGCTTTCCTTACTTATATAAAGTAGAAACCCTCAAAGGAGTTCCAAAAAACTAAAATCATAGGCGACATCACTGACAACCTAACTTGCAACAAGAGTTTCTAATCAATAATCAAACTACACTATTAGAACAATGGACCAATGGAGACTCATTCTAATGCCTCAGAAGACATAGGCAAAATACCCCTACCAAAAATGGATTGACCTAAAACTGACTCTGAGAAAGATATGCAAAAAATAAACTTATTTTGTTCAAAAATCTGATTGGACACTATTGCTCTACTTAACGCCAAGAATCTAAGGGTGTTCTCTGATTATAAGTCTGATAAAGAAGGAAGGCAAAATTTTAGAGAGAAAACTGAGAAAAGGGGAAGAAATGCTTCTAAGAGAAATGATGATTTTTATAAAAATGAAACCTGAATACTGATTTTCCTATTTATATAAACTTTTATCTTTTAAAAAAATATTAAGGTGTCATCTTATTTATATCTAAAGATAAATTATAGCTTTTAATATGTTTATATTCTAAAGTCATTTTCTAGGATATTACACTAAGCGAATTTTGAAAAGGGGTGCTCTCATGTTGGTGTTGCATTGGTCACAACTCTGGTTTTGAAATTTCACTACTTTCTTTATTTATACATGTGATACTCTCTTTGTTTATACATGGATTTGATCGTACCTCATCATAGTTGAGGAATCAGAAAATAATTATATCCAATTAGAATTTCAAACAAAATAAATTTATAGTTATCCTATAGATCACTTGTTCTTTGTTTTTTTTAAGTTTTGTCATCAATATTGACAGGGACGCTTGAGAGAAATATTTCTCTCAATTAAGATTATACCGAAATTTGATTCTATTTGGATAACTTATTCTATATCTCTAGAGATTTGGACTAGTCTTTTGATATGATATTGGAGGAACTACTTTGAAGATCATAATATCAGGTAAGAAAAACTAGTTTTAAGTTTTTTCAATTTGTTTTATTACAAATTTCATATTATTTTTTTAATTTAATATATTAATTGATATTAATTAATTTGTTAATTATATTACATTTTATTTTTTAAATTTATTTTATATTATTAATTTTAAATATAATTATTAATAGAAAAAAATAATCTTTTTATATTGTCTTAAACTATTTCTATCTTTTTCTTATAACTCAATCTCATGTCCTTATCCTTTCCTCAAAATTTGTGTCCCGATTAAAATCTCGATAGAAATTTCAATTCAGCAGTATACATATTACAAGACAATTTAAAACTTAGTGATCACGTTATTCTATGAAATGCTTTAAATATTCTAACTTCATTTATCAAAATTAAAGGATAAACATTCAGAGAGCTCCAATTTATTGAAAAAAAAAAATAGAGAGCTCCAATTTATTGAAAAAAAAAATAATATAACATGTACCACATCATCCTAATTAACCATCATAATACATCACTAGAATCATAATCTTAAATCCTCATAAATCACATATAATATTATAAATATATAAATATAGATAACTAAACAGGTTTAAAAACTGACATAATTAAGAAAAAAAAAACAAAAATTAACTTATTCAAATCAAGCTTTAATTAAAGATTTCTTTTGCTCTTAAACGTACTCTTTAAGAATCTATTAGTAGACTTTTATAGTTAATACGATGACAAGTGGTCAAAATTTTATAAAATAGTCATAGAAAAAAAAAAGTCTATTTTAGAGAGATAATCATTTTATAAAAAGAAATCAAAGGAGAAAAAAAATATAGTTAAAAGAGATTGAAGTTTTATAGAAATGAAACATGAATAGTGATATTTCTATTTATATAAAATTTTTACTTTAATAATAAAATATTTATATAGTATTTTTGTTATACTACTCTTCCTCTATAGCTATTTTCCAAAGTTTTACAATTTTTATCTTATTTTTATAACTCCATTTCATTGTATTATTCTTTTTAAGTTGTCCAATGAAGTAAAATTAATCATAATAAAAATAGGAAGTTATGTTTTTAAACATTAAGTTATTTTAAAAAACAAAATTAATAACAATAAATAATTATGTTAATGGAATAAATAAGACTATATTTTAAAAAAAAAATACCTATTGTATTATTTAAAAAGAGCTCCAAGTCCTAAGAAACAACAAGAATAACTTAACTTACACGACAAAATTTTAATCAATTATCAAAATACATAATTAAAATCATGGATTAACTTAAACTAATCTTGAAGTCTTAAAAATAACATACAATAGCCTAAACACAGATAATTAGACTGACTAGACAACTCACCTAAAAAAAAAAGATAGAAATTAACTTACTCAAATCAAACTTTTTAATTCAACAATTCTATTCTAAACATTATCTTGAGTATAGACTCTATTCAATCTGGTGAGAAGTGGGGTCAAAATCTTATAGAAAAGACAAAGAAGAAAAAAGAAAAGTTTATTTTAAAGAGATGGTCATTTTATTAAAATGAAACTTGAATAATAATTTTTTTATTTATATGAATTTTTTATTCTAATAATAAAATATTTAATTAAATTATTTAGGGTTTAGGATTTAAGGTTTTTTATTTTAATAACAAAATATTCAGTTAAATTATTTATACCACTCCTATTTCATATCTATTTTATAAGGTTTTACAATTTTTATTTTTTTATATAACTCCGTCTAATATAATTGTATTATTCTTTTTATGTTGCCCAGCCAAATAAAATTAATCGTAATAAAAGTAGATAGTTGTGTTTTTAAACAATAAGTCATTTAAAAAAAACAATATTATTAACAAAAAATAATTATGTTAATGGAATAAATAAGATTATATCTTAAAAAAAATACCTATTGTACTAGTTATTATAATTCAAGAATTCTTTACATTAATATTATTTTTTAAATTTATTAAACAAAAATTCGTCCACTGCTCACCAAAGAGTTATATATTGCTTATTTAATCCATGTAAGTTCTTGACACTTACGAACTAAAAAATTAAAAGTAATTATGACTTAAAGCACGTGACACTTTTGATATTATAAATCTAGTTCTAAATACTCATTTTAATCACCTAAACTAATTGTTACATCATTTAATAATTTTTAATACAAAATTGATCTCTCAACCCTTTCTTGTCTCAAAATTTCTTTCATAAAGATTATGTAAATAATTTATAATAATTTCATAAATACGTAATCATTTAATTTATTTTCTTCTCGTTTATGATATTTCAAATAATCATGAATTCTGATTCCCTTGCTTCTTGAATTCCATTTGTCTTTTATAAATTTCAATTTTTTATATTAAATTTAAATAATATTTAAAATTTAAATAAAACCCATGAAAAGAAATAAATATATATTAAAAAACTTAATTGAAACACCCATTTTATTTAAAGTTTGAATTAATCACCGACAACAACAGTAATTTTGGTTACAGTAAGCATGGTTAAACCCCCTTATTTTACAATCTCTCTCGCAATGACTACAGCAATAGCCCAAGCACTGAATCAGGTTCGGCATCTGGTTCTGCTCTTGCTCCTGCGTTCAGATCTTATATTTGAGAGAAAGCAAGTGTTCACAATTTTACTAACCATTTCATAATTTAATTTTAGGGCTATTTATTATGAAAATAAGTTTTTGAATTTATAAAAAAATAAATAAAATTATAATTATTAAGCAAGTGTAGAAATTTGTTTTATATGAACATATCATCATCCTATAACAAATTTCACCATGGATGTACGGATTTATGAGGTTTGCCTTCATTAACGAAAAAAAGACAAGAAATGATAGAAAAAGTCGCTTGTTTTTTCCGATTACCTGACGTCAGCATCAAAGCTAGAAAGAAAACACTCCAGAGAAGAGGATAGAGGCGAGAAGCCATTTCAAGATAATTTTATTTTTGAGTTTGGCTTTTTCTTTTTTCTTGTGATGAGATGAATGTTTCATGTTTCTATTCATTATATATAAAGACTACTGAGGATCAGATCTTCATTTTAAAGGAAGTATTTGACTATTTTAAGGAAATCAATGACGAGTGATAATGTTCCTTTTCTTTCTCATTGATTTCATTAATATATTGTAATTAATAATTATTCTACACTTTTTCATTTTTTTTTATTTTTAATCTCTAGTTTTAATAAAATATATTAAATTTTAAGTTTAATATAAATTATTTAATAATGTTTAATTATATTACCAAAAAATTTACTGAGACCATAATAGGTTAAGATGATAATTGTGGATCACCATACAAATTTTCTAATAAAATACTTAATTTTAATTGTTATTATACAATTATATTTTAAAATACGAGACAAATGGAAATGACCAAAATTAATATCAAATTGTATATTGATAATCAAATTGATGCACAATATAAACTTTATTTAATTTTCATTTATTGAAGACTTAAGTTATTTGTGAGAACAACAAATTATAATCCCAAGTAAATCATTTTCATACGTGACCATTTCCTGACATGAATCTAGGTATTTTGATCATTGATCAAAAACTCTATGGTGTAGGTTAGGTAATCTCTACGATTTTAGGAGCTCTTGTGAAGGTTTATAACCTCATTCAGGTAATGGAAGCTAATTGTTATGTATGTGTAGATGTTAGGTTTATTTTCCATGTAAACCTTAGGATAGGAGACGTGAATGTGAATATGTTTGAGTGTTTGTGTTCAATTGATTTGACAGGTCTGAATGGGATTGGTTTTTGAAATAAATTGAAATTGTTTGAATGATTAATGTAGCTTTATTTGGTACTGTGAATGTATGTAAACTAACTTTTCATGGGGATTGTTTAGTTTAGGAAACCTTATGTGAATGGAATTTTAAAAGTAAATGGTCAGCGGATAAGAGTACTTGAAATTGAATGGTTATGTTTTGAAATTGACTTTTGGAAGTATGGAAACAATAAAGGTTGTCAAACTGATTACATTATTGGTTTTGATATGAAAGGAATTTTTGGAGAAAACTTGTTAAAAGTTTGATGAATTTAAGTTGTAGCTAAGTTTATGATAGGAAATATGAAAGTTATTTTGGATGGTGAGTAAATTGTGTAATAGGCATTGCAAAAAATACATTGCCTAGCACCTCATAGTGCATTTCCACTCTAGCTTATAGAGTAAGCTTTCTAACTCCTAGCTTCTATGACAAGCTTCTAACCCTAGTATCTATGACAAGCTTCTCAAACCTAGCTTGCATCTTAAGGCTCTCACAAGGTGATGACTAGTGGCACAAGGAGACAACTTCTCTCATAACCTAACTTGGACTGCCAAGCTTCAAAGAGAGGTTGCCATGTGACAACGCCTTGAACAACGTCCAACATTATTTATGGGCTTCAAGGCCCAAATTTATTCTACTTGGTCCAAATACAAGGCCCAAATTATTCTAAACTATTTTAAACAATTTATACAATTTAGAGGACTTCTCCGATGCTCTATTTTCTCCAAAGTGATCTCTCCAAGGTTGCATTCGGGCCCAAGTAGCTAGTTTAAAGTCCAAACAGACTCAGATGGACTCAATCTTCTAGAAAGCTCTTGATCTACTATTTGGATCTTTGCCCTCGTTATTCTTTAACTAAGGTGGTCAGAGTGTATTCCATCATTAGATCTTCACTTTGGATTTTTTTTAATTAGCAACATTGTACAGTGCTTCTGATATGTATAAGAAGCATTTTGAGTATCACATGCCTTGTGATGAGTCATTATTTTGCCTTATTTACTTGTCTTTATGTTTCTATTTTGATTAGTGATTTATGCTTAACTGCCTATTATTTTCTCAATTGCACTATTTGGGCTTCATTTACCAGAAATTCGTAATTTTATTTAATTAGGATTTTCTGAGCTAATTTTATTATTATTTTCAAGGCAGCTTTGGAATTTTATTGGGCTTGGAAATTAATTCTAGAGTTGAAGAGGAGCTGCCACATTATTAGTTTTTATCTGCCCATTAGGTTTAGTGTTGAGCACTTATTTAGGTCTAGCCGCCCGTTACAGAGAAGAGGCGAACAGAGAAGCATACAATTATTTATTCTCTGCTTTTGGGATTCAGTTCATTTTTCTCTCTTTGAAAAAATTAGTTCTGTATTTATTTTCTTTTCCATGCAATCACGTTCTATTTTTATTTTAATTCAATTTCATTTTTTATTTTAATTCAATTTCGTTTCCTATATTAATTTCATTTTGCGTTTAATATTCGTTTGCTTTATTCGAATTTAATGAAAGACTAATTTATAAGGTTATCCTTTTGAGTCAGATTGTAATGAAGCTTTGAGGTTGTTGCTCTGTTATTTTTGCTCTCTTCGTCTCTTAACTCTTCATCATTTTATATTTGTGCTTAATGCTTCTATAGGTTCATGCTTAATGTTTCAATTAATATGAATTTCGTGTTTCTGTTCATGCTTAATGAAGTGAGTTACGAGTTGTTGGGATGGAATGAATGATGTATGTGAATGCTTAATTTGTATAAGGAAAACTTGTGTTAATTCTCACTTACTTAATTAATTCGGGTTGGAATTAGGGTTCAATAAATTGAGCATGAATTTATGTATCCTGTGATAAGTGGACTGTACCCCCCTTTTCTCTTTGTGCGTTTAATCCTTTGATAGGAACTTGGTTCTTGGGAGATGACCTAGGAGTCACTCTGTAGTACTGCATTTAGCTACATTTATGTGACCAGATACGACTTCGATCACCTTGTAAATGTCAATATACAACTTATTTCTAAACTAATGTTAATGTCAATCAACTAAAATAATCTTATCAAAAAAATCTTATAATAGATATATCCTCAAACACACCAAAATGTTATTGTGTGGGTCCTCCTCAAGTTAGGCCCTACAACATTTTATTTTTAAATAAAATACTGTGGCAGCCCAATAAGTTTTTTTTAACCTAATGTGACGTAGGGTTTTTCTCTCTCTACACAAGAAGAAGAGACTGAAGAACAGATTGTGCCTCTTTGCTGTTCTAGAGTTCCTGTTTGCTTTGGATGGCTGTTTGAGTACTCATTTGTGCTCTGTTTTTGGTGAAATTTCATCCTCTTACTCCTCTTACTATTGGCATCAATCTGCATTTTCATAATTTTATTTCTCTCACTGTTTGAATATGTTCTATTTATCTGTTGAGTATTTTTCACTGTTTGCCTATGAGTTGAGATTATTTTTCAGAAGTGCTTCTCTATACTTTTTGATATTTTTATAGCGGAGATTTTTCTAGACTAAGTCCCGTGGTTTTTGTCCCCCTCATTGGCGGTTTGCACGATAAAAATTGGTATGCTCTTCTCTCTTTCATATTTATTTTTATACTCTCTGGAATTTTTGGATTACCATATATTAAGCTTCTCTTAGTTCTTTCAAGTGGGAAAGGTTTTATTTTCCACGCATATATTTTGATAATTTTTCCGCTGTGTAACTGTACCTTTCCCATCAAGTGGCATCAAAGCTAATTTATTTATTTTTCTGGGGAATTACTTTACTGAATGATGGAGCCTAATTATGATAAAATGATTAGTTTGAACGGGACTAATTATCATAAATGGAGAGGAAAAATGAAGGATTTGTTATTGGTTAAAAGATTACATTCACCTGTGTTTACTATTCAGAAAGTTGAAACAAGTATGATGAAGACTGGGCTTTTGAGCATGAGATGGTTTGTGGCTATATTCGTCAATGGGTAGATGATAATGATTTGAACCATATTGCTAATGACACACATGTGAAGACCTTATAGGACAAGCTTGAAACTTTATATGCTTCAAAATCAGGGAACAACAAATTATTTTTATTGAAACAAGCTATGAATTTGAGGTACAAAGAAGGTAAGTCTATTTCTGATCATTTAAGTGAATTTCAAGGTTGTTTTGATCAATTATCTTCTATGGGTGTTAAATTTGAAGATGAAATTTTGGGACTTTGGTTGCTTAATACTCTTCCTGATTCATGGGAGAATATCCGTGTTACTTTAACTAACTCTGTTCGTAGTGGTGTTGTGACCATGGATTTGGTAAAAACTACTATTTTGAATAAAGAAGTCAGACGTCAAACTCAGAAGGCTTCCTCTTCACAAGCAGAACAGGGAGAGAGGTAGAGACAAAAATCAAGATGGAGGTCATAGAAATAAAAGCAAGCTCCGAAGCAAATCAAAGTCTAAGCGAAAACCCTTTGAGTGCAACTATTGTGGCAAGAAAGGTCATCTTCAGAAATATTGTTATAAGCTGAAAAATGATAATGAAGACAAGCAAGAGAAGAAAAATGATGAGAATGGTAATCATGTTTCTACCACTATTGCAAATGATCTTGTGATTGTTTATGATGAAAATTTTATTAATGTTGCCTATGATGATTCTAGTTGGGTTGTTGATAGTGGTGCTAATTTCCATGTTACTTCTAGGAAGGATTTTTTCTCATCTTATACTCTAAGTGATTTTGGTTTGTTAAAGATAGGTAACAATGATACTTCAAAGGTAATTAGCATTGGTACTGTTTGTTTGAAAACCAGCAACGCGATAAAACTCATTCTGAAAAATGTCATGCATGCACCAGACATCCAATTGCATCTGATATCTGCTAGTGTTCTAGATGATGATGGTTATTTTAATACCTTTATTGGTTTACAACAGAAGCTCACTAAGGGTTCTTTGGTTGTGGCCCGTGATATGAAATTTTCTGGTTTGTATTGGTTGAAAGCTTATATTTTATTTAATGCTTTAAATGTTGTTGATTATGATAACTCATCTGATTTATGGCATAAGAGACTTAGCCACATTAGTGAGAAGGGGTTTAATTGTCTAGCTGAGAAGAATTTATTCCCAGGTTTAAAAGGAGCCAAATTAGAAAATTGTGCTCATTGATTGGTCGTGAAACAACACAGATTCTCCTTTAAGAGCCATCCTCGTTCTAGAAAATCAGAGGTACTTGAGTTGGTGCATTCAGATCTTTGTGGTCCGATGAAGACCAAGACTTTTGGTGGTGGACTTTACTTTGTCACTTTCAATGATGATCATTCAAGAAAACTTTGGGTTTATGTTTTGAAGACCAAGGACCAAATGTTTGGTGTATTTAAACAATTTCAAGCTTCAGTTGAAAGAGAAACTGGAAAGAAGTTGAAATGTGTTCGCACTAATAATGGTGGTGAATATTGTGGACCTTTTGATGAATACTGTAGGCAGCAAGATATTCGACATCAGAAAACTCCTCCCAAGACTCCTCAGCTCAATTGTTTGGCAGAAAAGATGAACAGGACATTGATGGAGAGAGTCAGATGTTTGCTTTCTGAAGTAAAATTGCTTGGATTTTTTTGGGATGAGGCTTTATATATTGTTGCACATGTTATAAATTTATCTCCTATTGTTGTTTTGCAGGATGATGTTCCTGACAAAGTGTGGTATGGGAAAGATGTTTCCTATAGTCACCTTCGTGTATTTGGCTGTAAGGCATTTGTACATGTGCCTAAAGATGAGAGGTCTAAATTAGATGCTAAGACAAGAGATTGCATCTTCATTGGTTATGGCCATGATGAGTTTGCCTATAGATTTTATGATCATGTTGAAAAAAACCTTGTAAGAAGTCGTGATGTTATTTTTGTGGAGGATCAAATCATTGAAGATATTGGGAAGATAGAAAAATCAGAGTCTCTAAGCACTGACGATGTGATTGATTTTGATCCAGCTTCTCAAACTGATATGCCTAATGTAGCAGATTTTGACAGTCATGATGATGATGTCCAGGATTATATTACAAATGATTTTGTTGATGATAATGATGATGTTGTTGGTGATTTTGGTGAGCCTCATGTTCCTATTAGGAGGTCTTCTAGACAGCGTTTACCATCTACTCACTACTCATCTAATGAATTTGTGTTTCTCACTGACGGGGGAGAACTAGAATGCTATAAAGAGGCTATGAAGAGAGAACATAAGAAGAAATTTGTGCAAGAACTTATTTTTCAACAACAGAGGTATGTTTTATTTTGTGATAGTCAAAGTGCTATACACCTCAGCAAGAATCCTACTTTTCATGGTAGATCTAAACATATTGATGTACGATATCATTGGATCCGTGATATTTTGGACTCTAAACTATTGGAGCTTGAGAAAATTCATACAGATGACAATGGTTTAGATATGATGACAAAGACTCTACCAAAAGGAAAGTTTAAAACTTGTCGGTTTATTTCTGGGTTGGCATTTACCCTCTCTTGAGTCGGAGGGAGAGTTTGTTGTGTGGGTCCTCCTCAAGTTAAGCCCAACAACATTTTATTTTTAAATAAAATACTGTAGCAGCCCAATAGGTTTTTTTAACCTAATGTGACTTATGGTTTTTTTCTCTTCACACAAGAAGAAGAGACTAACGAACAGATTGGCCTCTTTGCCATTCTAGAGTTACTGTTTGTTGTGGGTGGTTGTTTGAGTACTCATTTGTGCTCTTTTTTTTTGTGAAATTTCATCCTCTTGCTCCTCTCACCATTGACATCAATCTGGTATTTTCAAAATTTTATTTCTCTCACTGTTTGAATACACTCTATTTATTATCTATCTGTTGAGCGTTTTTTACTATTTGCCTGTGAGTTGAGATTATTTTTCAAAAGTGCTTCTTTGTACTCTTTGATATTTTTATAGTGAAAATTTTTCTGGACTAGGTCCTGTGGTGGTTTTTGTCCCTCTCATTAAGGGGTTTTCATGTTAAAAATTGATGTGTTATTCTCTCTTGTATATTTATTTTTATACTCTCCAAAATTTTTGAATTACCGTATATTAAGCTTCTCTTGATCCATTCAAATGAAAAATATTTTATTTTTCACGCATATATTTTGATAATTTTTCCAGTGCATAATTGTGCATTTCCCATCAAATGTATCATGTTTGTCACATTCGCCGCTCACATCAAATGTTGGACGCAATTTACTCTAGTTATTCTCGTCTCTAATAACATCCACACAACATAAGTGGCACTGGACGTAATTTAACACCAGTAGCCTTAGGTCCATTGACGCTAGATGCCATTATGTAGTGTTGAGTGCACTATAAAATTCAAATTTTGTTCTCCTTTTTTTCACTCTTCCATAAGGTTTAATCTTATTTTCATGACCTCTATGTTTTATATTCGTTTATTAAAAATTCTTATTTTATAATTTTGATAGGCATGACTTACATCATCGGCTTTTTATTATTATTTTCGAACTTTTTAATTACTCTTTATCTTTCATATCCCTTTTTATTATGTTTTATAATTTAAAATTAGGAGTAGAACTACTGTTGGTTTTTTGAAATAATTTATATGTAATAATATTAAATTTACTAAAAAACAGATTCCTATTCTCTCCCTTTATTTTATACCGAGTATTGGATTAAAATATTAGTTACCATGTAAAAGAATTACATATAAAATAAAAATTAATGTTAAAATTTTAACTGTTTAATGCACAATATTACAACTAGTTTTCATCACTAAGTTAAATAATTGATTTTAACTATTTCATAATGTGACTTAAAAATAAATAGACATTACTATATTTACTATATAAGATAAAATTGTAACAGCCCAAAAAATTTATAGCATTTGCAATCAAACTCTTATAAATAAACAAAATATATGTCCCAAATCATAAAATATTTAATACATGAAAATAAAAGAAGGAAATAAGAAATAAGAAGAAAAGAAAAGAAGAACAAAAAAAAGCGAAAATAATTTCGTCCGAGTGAAAATCCACCTCGCCTGAGCTAGAAATAAGTCGCTTGAGCGAAACTACTCTCGCCTGGGCGAAAACACTCAAGAGAGAATCTTATTTTGTTTACAAAGGGCTCGCTCAGGCGAGCTTCATCTCGCTCAGGCGAGACTTGTAAAGTGAACTTTTCTGTAAAAGTCACTTGAGCGAGATTCTTCTGCTTAAGCGAGACTATCTAAAAATATTCTCAATTAAACTAACTTTTTTCTGCTAAGTATTACCATCCATTTAAGGTTTGAAGTACTACATAAAGTATTCAGGTACATCAAACTTATCTACGACTATCTACATGACAAAAAGAGTGACCATTCCAAGGTCATAAAGTCTTTAACTACATCAAAACACATATACAAGTATATACAAGACAAAAGGAACATCAGTTTAAGGGTATATTATCTTTAAGGTGCTCCAAGACCTGCATCTGCACCTGCTCGTGTCCATAGTATAGTCATTGCAGTTCATACGACAACATGAAAAACAAGGGTAAGCTAGTAAATTGAAAGTTCATAACATACTAAATACATACAAATAGAACAAGGTATCTCAGTCATTCGAATTTCTTTAAAGTCTAGCATATCAAGTTTCAATACAAGTTTTCCTTTTTCATTTCAAGTACTTATGTCAAACATCATACATAAAGGTCTCACATGGACCACATCAATACATATAGGTCACACATAAACCTATCATCTTCTGGAAGACCCATTAAGTATGCCCTACCAGGGACTAGTATCTAATCCAATACCCAAGACTTAGATTCACCAAATCTAAGAGAAAGGACCAATCCAATACCCAAGACTTAGATTACCAGCGAATCTAAGAGAAAGGACTAATCCAATACCCAAGACTTAGACTGCCATTCGAATCTAAGAGAAAGGATCAGAGTAAGTTCAAAGATCCAATATCGAGTCTCACCAGCGGTGCCGGTGTGAATGAACTCCCTCATAGCTTCTCACCACCTGATATCTTAGTCTATGTGACTTAGATCATCAGTGAAGCTTGAGGATCTCTGTTAAACATAGGCGTGTTATACTTAATATACATAAACAAGCACAACTCATACATTATCCCAAATGTATGATATCAATTTCATCATTCCATCATTCACATCAATACTTAATTACTCAAAACAATTAAGTTAATCACATTAAGTCAAGATAAACAATCAAAATCATGCAGTGCTTAAGGATCAGTCAGACCTGCAAGAAAGACTCTAGTGAAGTTCACCTACAATAACAGCTATCAACCAAGCATTGGAATGGCTCCCTTTGAATCCTTTTATGGTAGAAAATGTAGAACACCCCTGTGTTGTTTTCAAGACGATGAGAGTATGTTGAGTGAACCATAATTGATATAACAAACTAATGAGAAAGTTAAGAAGATTCAAGAAAGATTGAAAACTTCTTTGAGTAGGCAGAAATCCTATGCAAATCAAAGAAGAAGACCTCTAAAATTTTTCACAAGTGACGATGCCTTTCTAAGAGTTACATCGTTCACTAGTGTAGGAAGAGCTATTAGATCAAAGAAATTGACTCCAAAGTTTGTAGGGCCTTATCAGATTATTAGAAGGATAGGTCTTGTTGTGTATGAACTTGCTTTGCCTCTTCCCTTAGCATAATACTTACAATATTTTTCATGTAACTCATCTAAGGAAATATGTGGCTGATCAGAGTCACATTCTGGAATCAAATTCAGTGCGAGTGAAAGAGAATTTTTCCTTTGTAGTGAGGCCAATCAAGATCTTGGATTCTCAAATGAAACAACTATGTGGAAGGAATATTTTTATAGTTAAAGTTTTGTGGGATCTCATATCTAGTGATTCACTTGGGAAATAGAAGAGGAAATACGAACATTATATCCTAACACTTTCCTTGGTAAGCTAAATTTTTAAGGACGAAAATTTTTGTAGTTGGAGATAATGTAACCCCTTCCCTTCCGTAAAAAAATAAAAAGAAAAAAAAGAAACAAAACACACATACCTAGCTTTCTCTATCTCACCCTCCATTCTTCTCCATATTTCTCTCTCCCTTCTCTCTTAATTTCACTCTCCATACCTCATATGTTTCAGAACTTGATTGAGCCCTACAGTAGTTGAGGAGTCTGTGGTCATTTCAAATCGATCAAAATCTCAATTAGAGTAAGTTCTTATTTGCTCTGAGGAACCTTTGTTCTCTATTTTTTCTTAAATTTTTGTCGTGAATATTGGTGGGAACAATTGAGAAAAGTGTTCCTCTTAACTTTATTAACATTATACTTAAATTTGGTGTTATTTGGATAACGTGTTCTAGATCCCTAGAGTTGGATTGGTGTTATTGTCTGGTTTGTGGAATTGATATGGGGCTCATCGTCACAAGTAAGGGAAGCTAGTTTTAAATCTTTCAATAATAACTTAAGTTAAAAGCTTTAATTGTGATGAGTTTTGGTTCAAAGTTTCAATTTCTATTATGATGAAATTAGTTGATTATATATCTAGTATGAGTTGTGATATGGATAGCTTGATATACAATAATTGTTCCTAAACATTATGAATTGTTGGATTCATATGGTTGTTTATGATGAAATTGAAATAATATGTGCGATGTTTGAATTATAGATTCATAGGTAATCATTTTGGTTGAAATGAAACTAGTGTATTGCGGGTTGAAAGGAAATCAAGGTATCATGGTTACATATGTATCTATATGCTTCAATATGATTGAATTGATGCGTATGTGTGATGACTTAGTTATAGACTCATATGTAATAATTTAGGTTGAAATGAAACCAGTAAATCAAGGCACCATGGTTACATATGCATCTATATGCTTCAGTATGATTGAATTGATATGTTATGTATGATGATTGAGTTATAGGATCATATATAATCATTATGGTTAAAATGAAATCAGTGTATTGGAGATTTAAAGGAAATCAAGGTACCATAGTCACATATGCACCTATAAGTTTCAGAATGGTTGAAATGATATGATTATTTTAACTAATAGTTTCTTATACTTTCACTTAAACTGAGGAATCTCGCTCAAGTGAATTATACATAAAATTTTACTTTGTAAATCTCGCTTGAGTGAGATACCGCTCGCCTGAGGGACGAGCTCTTTGAAAAAAAACAAGTGCTTTCGGTTCAGTTTTAGCTTAAGCAAAAAAAAAAAATGTTGCTCAAGGAAGGTTCATTCTCACTCAAACAAAGAAATTTTCGCTCAAGTTATTTTTTTTCTTCTTTTTTTTAATTCTTTTCTTTTTATTTATTAATTATTTTGTAGTCTAAAAATTATATTTCCTTTATTGATAATATTTTCCGTTAGAGTTGAATGAAAATTGTTATAGAATTTTGGACTGTTACAATATATACAAATTGTGTGTTATTTATTTAAACTTTTTAATATGTACATATTACATTTATTAAATTTAAGATAGATATTACATTTCATGAGTAATATATTTAATGATATTATTAAATTAAGTTGATCAAATTATTATAAGTAATAAATATAATAAATAAAAATATTTAATTTTAAATAAAAGAACATTAAGTACTTTGAATATTTATAAATACAATAAAAAATATTTAGTTTTAAATAAAAGCACATAAAGTACATTAAATCTATAACAAACAACTTTTACAATGACATGCTGTGTGGCTTATCTCATTATGAGACAAGAGGACCTTCACTTATCCGTTATTGTCACCCTGTACTAATCTCCAATCTATTTTTTGACAGTTGCTTCCTGCACGATATAAATTACTTCCTGCATTTAAAAAAATTCTCAATATGCCAACAATCTTCTTATTATTTTTATTTTAAAATTTATTTATTAAATATTTTCTCTCTCTCTCTCATATTGAGTCACGAATAAGTGCAATCAAGTAAAATACTGTTAACTTCTCTCTTTCTTAGTAAATATTAACAAATTTTCTTGATAACTAATAAAAAAATCTAATAAATATTAAAGAATATCTATATTTTTTTTCAAGTAACATTGAATTAGTTATCAAAAAACTAAATATGTAAAAATAATGTGTTAAACTGAATATTTAAAATTAATTATATTAAATTGTAAATATCTTAACAACATCCAACATTATTTTTATTATTGTTATAAAAAACAAAATATAAGAGAGATGTTTATGTAAATGTGAGAAGATAAAAAATTATTTAATATATAAAATAACAAAGACATTATTAGTATTTTAAGAATTTGTTAAGTACATGAAGCATTTTGTATCATGCAGGATGCAACTGTCCTAATTTTTTCGACAAAAATTTCATATTTTTTATTTTAATTTAATACACTAATTAAGTTTTGTTTAATTATGTAACAACCTAGAAAATCTGTCATTTAAGTAGAAATGGTAGAAGTGGAATAAGCACTTGATTATTATATTATTAAACTAAAAACACGTATTTATAGAAAAAGTAAGTAGTCAAGTCCCATTTCCACTCAAGCCATCATCTCTCTAAAACCCCTAACCTTCTTTTTCCTCTGACTTCTCTCTAAGTCTCCGCTTCCATACTTCATCAGTTTCTCAAGCGAAGCTCACTGTTGGACTCGTGACGGAGGATAGAGCAAGTCTACCCGATCAGAATCTCCGTTAGAGTAAGTTTGTTTTCTGCCCTCTTCCCTTAGAGCCATTTTTAGGTTTTCGTTTTCCTCTACCTTATGAGCTTGCAGGTGGCCTATGAATTATTAGATAGTCCCTTTGTGAGCTCAGCTCCTTAGTGTTTTAGTCTAATCATTGATCAGAGGTCCTTTAGTGCAGATTCGAGTTCTTGAAGATCTTAGGCTTTGGGGCTATTAGAGAGAGAACTTCTAGTGCAATTCAGGTAAGGGAAGTTGACTTGCATGTTACTTGATTTCAATTTGTTTGAGTTAGGGTTTCATTCAAAATATGTCTGTGAAAATGCATCTGTGATGGTTTATTTGCTTGCATGAAATTTAAGTTGAGTTTGTGATAGTTTGTTCATTCTGGTATGTATGTAAGTATGTGGTAATTGATGGAATGCAAGTTGAATTTCTAGTTAAGTTAGTCATCTAAGATATGTGTATTATCTCTGTAGTAGTAGAACTTGCATAAAATTTCTGATCAATTATGTTTTCTGCATAATTTGCCCAGGCGACATCATCTCGCCCAGGCGAGAATGGTTTCGAGTAGCAACTATGCTCTCTGGACTGTTTTCGCCCAGGCGGGAAGTTCCTAGCCCAAGCGAGAAATAGTTTCGTAAAGCGAGGGTACAGTCGCCCAGACGAGAAAGCCCCTGGAGCAAGTGTGCTCTCTGGAGTGTTTTCGCCTAGGCGAGAAATCTTTCGCCCAGGCGATGAGGTATTCTCGCCCAGGCGAGAGTATTTTCGCTAAGGCGAAAAAAAACCTTGCTCTCTAGACTATTTTCGCCCAAGCGATAAATTTTTTGCTCAGGCCGGGGGTATTTTCGCCCGGCGAAATTGGTCTAACCCAAGCTAAAAAAAAATAATTTTTTTTTTGGCTTTTTGTTTTTGATTATTTAACTCTTTTGGAATGCAATGTTTTAATAAACTAGATTAATTGATAATTCAAGTTTAATTATACTGATAGTTAGTGACTTCTTTAAATGTTGAGATTGAAGTGGAGGTTGAGATTTAACAGTGAATGAATGCATGAGTAGATATCTATATTGTGATGTGATATTGTTAAAAGTGTTGATAAAGTTGGTCAAAGCCTAGGCATAGTGTTTTCAGGAAAAAAAAAATACCTGTGTCTTGGTTAATTAAGAAGTGCATTGTCTAAGGATCTGATCAATAACGATTGATATCCTGACTCTTCTAGTAATAGAAATCAAATAGATGATCATTACTAGGTGGTAAGAGTTGAAGGAGGTCTGAACTGGGTGACTGCAGCTTGAAATATAACTGGTCAAGAAAGTCTCAAGGGGACTAACCCTGTCATACATGATTGATGATTCATTTGTGTGGGGACTGTGTGGATTCACAGTTTGGAGATGTATGACAGGTGCATATCTCAGGATCTATTCAATGTACGAGTCTTTCGGAAGTAGAGTCATGTTTGTAGTGTGTTAGATTCTTATATTGTGATGATACATGAAATTGAATGTTTTTGAGTTGTTAAAATTTGGTTAGCTTACCCCTTTTCTTTGGTTGTATTGTGTTTGATTTTCTATCTGTGATGATCGTGTCTTGACACGGGAGCAGATAGTACTGCAGATGGATCTTTGGGAGATCATTTAGATTGAAGGATGCTGTTAGGAATAGTATTATATTTTGAAAAACTTGTATATGATATTGTAAATATGTTTTGAAATTTCAGTTTAGTATTATTATGTAATCTTGAGGCACATTAACTATGAAGTACGATAAGATATGTATGATGTTAATACTTTAGTTGTCTTGATAGAAGCTTTAATTTTGTGGGGTGTTACAAATTATATTACATTTTTAATTTTTTTAATTTATTTTATATTATTAATTTTAAATATAATTATTAATACAAAAAATTAGTCTTTTCATATTGTCTTAAACTTATTTCTATTCTATTTTATAAATCCATCTCATATCATTGTCTTAAGCTCTTTAAGTTATCCAATGAAATAAAATTAATCACAACAAAAATAGGTAGTTTTGTTTTTAAACAATAAGTATTTTAAGAACAATATTAGCAACAAGAACTAAGTATATTAATAGAATGAATAAGATTATATTTTAAAAAATACCTATTATACTACTTATGATTCAATAATTTTTTAAATTATTATCATTAAAATTCGTCCATTACTCATCAGAAAGTTATATATTAGTTATCTAATTCATGTAAGTTCTTGACACTTACAAATTAAAAAAAATAAAAAGTAATTATAAGTTAAAACACGTGATTCTTTTGATACTATAAATCAAGATAAATATTCGTTTTAATCACGTAAACTAATTATTACATTATTTAATAATTTTTAATTGAAAATTGATGTCTCAACTCTCTCTTGTTTTAAAACTTCTTTCGTAAGATTATGTTCATAATAATTTATATTAATTTAAAATTGTAATATTTTTTTATATAAATTAATATGTATATATATATATATATATTAAATATATGAAAATATAAATTATTTAATCGTTTTTTTATTTCTATTCGCTTTTTTTTTATAAAATTTGAGATAGGCAACCTATGCAATATTCTTATAACTTTACGGTTGTGTTAATTTATCAACATAGTACTTGTTAAGGTAAATTAAAATGATGTTAATATATATATATAAAAGAATATATTTTTTAAATTTTTTATGTAAACATATTAATATTTAACATAAATCATTTAAATTTTTAAATCAGAGTATTGCGATTGAAAGAAAATCAAAGTATGGTAATTACAAATGAATCATTGTGAAGTCAATAGGTTTGGAATAGAGTATAAAAGATTGTGATTGGATGATAGACCTATTTGTATTTGACTTGAGAATTGATATTCAAATCTATTCACTTCATTTCCTTTTACTTTTACATGTTGAAAACATTATTTCACTAGCTTAGCTTTGCATGTCTTGTTGTGTTGTGAACTGCGATGACTGTATTATGTACACAAGCATGTGTAAATGTAGGTTTTGAAGCACTTTGAGGAGTATATAACCTTTATTTGGTCTTTCTTTTGCCTTGTATACGATTGTATAAATGTATGATGTATTTAAAGACTTTATAACCTTAAGTTGATCTTTCTTTTGTCATGTATATAGGTGTACACAGGTTTGATGAATTTGGAGACTTTATGTATTATTTTGAACCTTAAAAGCATGTTAATACTTAGACATAAATAAAAGTTAGTTTTTGAGAAATTATTTTTCTGATACTTTCACTTAAGTTGAGGAATTTCGTTCAAGTCAATTATGCAGAAAAATTTACTTTGTAAATCTCGCCTGAGCGAGATACCGCTTGCTTGAGGGACGAGCACTTTGAAAAAAAAAGAAAACAGGTGCTCTAGAGTCAATTTTTGCTCAAGCGAAAAAAATGTCACTCAAGCAAGGTTCATTCTCGCTCAAGCGAATAAATTTTTGCTCAATTTATTTTTTTTCTTTTCTTTATTCTTTTCTTTTTATTTATTAATTATTTTGTATTCTAAAAATTATATTTCATTTATTGATAATATTTTCCATTAGAGTTTAATGAAAATTGTTATACAATTTTAGACTATTATATACAAATTGTGTGTTATTTATTTAAACATTTTAATATGTACATATATTAAGTTTAAGATAGATATTACATTTAATGAGTAATACATTTAATGATATTATTAAACTAAGCCGATTAAATTATCATAAATAACAAATACAATAAAGAGATTTTTTAATTTTAAATAAAAGCACATTGAGTACATTAAATATATATAAATACAATAAAGGAAAATACTTAATTTTAAATAAAAGTTGTAACAGCCCAAAAATTCTATAACTTTTGTCTGTTACCAAGTATTAACATCCATTTAAGGTTCAAGGTACTACAAAAAGTATTCAGATACATCAGAGTTATGTATAACTATTCTCATGACAAAAGGAAAACCATCTCAAGGTCATAGAGTCTTTAACTACAACAAAAACATATATACAAGACAAAAGGAGATCGATTTAAGAGTATATCATCTTTAAGGTGCTCCTAAACCTGCATCTGCACCTGCTCATGTACATAGTACAATCATCGCAGTTCACAAAACAACAAGAAAAGCAAGGGTAAGCTAACGAAATAATGTTTTTAGCTTATAAGAGTGAAAAGAATTGAAGTGATTAGATTTACAAATGCAAATATGAATTCTTAAGTCGAATAAAACTAAGTTTAACATTCAATCACAAACTTTCATACTTTATT
>Ga0209700_105081_pt1 | contig 22729 bp, 18 predicted proteins | sample SiratroredBW_FD_187528 | JGI IMG/M metagenome (GOLD analysis project Ga0209700, IMG submission 187528) | Root nodule microbial communities of legume samples collected from California, USA - Siratro red BW (SPAdes) (version 2) | ecosystem: Host-associated > Plants > Roots > Nodule | place: USA... | reverse complement strand
TTATATATAAAAATATATATATATATATATATATATATATATATATATATATATACACCAATACAATAAGTTATTAAATAAAAAAATCTACAAACAATTAAAACTCATTTTGGTAATTACTCCCTCAAAATTGAATATGAAAATCAATTTATCTAATATATGATTCAAATAATTCTAAAATCACATTTACTTAAAATCAATCATATAAGATCATGTTGATCTCAAATCAACTCTATATCAAAATACGCATTTAGTAGATGCTTGGTTTTTAGTTTCAAGAACAAAAGTATATTCAAAGAGTAAAACTGAAGAAAAAAAACGAGTTTGCTTTTCAGTTTTTGTTTTTCGACGACTGAGTGGATGAAAGTGAAAGAGTTATTTTTACAAACCCTATGTTTAAAATTTAACCAAAACATAAGTCTTAGATTCTTTGAAAATTCCTTTGAAGAGGTCATTGGGATTAAAGTATCCTTTATTTATATTTTACTTAATGAATAGTGCTTCAGTTTATTGTTGAATAATTTAGGAAGCATAGTACTTGTATTTTATTTTCAGTTTTCCTTTTTCTATTTTCACTTTCAATTTATAAAATCATCGCATTGATTTTAATTTGTATTTTTGAATATTTGTACAAGATATAGAAAAAACGAAAAAGTGTTTCTCGTACATATATTTCAAAACAGAAAATGAACTAAAAATAATGTAGCATATTCATAATAAATAAAAAGTGATAAAAATACAAAATAATACCTTATTTTGTCAATGATGTTGAAGGAGCCAATTTCCTCACGGATGTGGAAGAATTCATTATTCGCCCGCCAACTTTCTGACCATGTGCTCAAGCAGAAGAACATCCATAATAGTAGGTAGGGCCTACATAATTTTAATCTCGTTGATACATGTTTCAACTTGACCAAACTATATGTACTCAACTTTTCCATTCTTTCTTTTTCTTCTCCAATTCATCTTCTACTCAACCGAACAAAAGATTAAAGTGCATACCAAAACTGTATAAAGTCATCAGATTGGAGCATCTCAAGACCTAAAAGAACCTCAAACCAATATTCCAAGACTTCAAATCACATCGAAATATCTTAGCCATATTATGTTCAACAACTTACATATTTACTATTCTAATTTAAAGAACTTTCGAATTATAATTGCCTGTCTTACAAAGTTAAATATATTCGAACTATAATAGATCCTCCGTCCAACTTTTCCTAGCATTCTAGTAAGAAAAACACATTCCATAACAAACATTCAAGCTTTTTAACCAAAGAGCTGATTAGTGAGGAACTCGCAAAAAATTATAAAACATACTCCATTTACGTTTTCTTTAAATAATTTAGTCTTGTTCAATGTTCAAATGTCATTCGTTCTTAATTACGAATTAGTTTTTCTTTAAGAACGTTATAAGGCTTGTTTGATTGCGGGTAGAACAAGTTACAATAGAAAATCAATATTAGGATTTAGTTAGACACGTTCCAATCACATTCAACATTCACAATCAAATTTATCAAAATAAATATCCTGACACGATCGCTCTGTTTGCTTTTTGGCAAAGAAAAAAACAGAAACAGAAGCAGTATATTTGTACCGAATATCTCAAATGTTTAGATTTACAAAAGAAACAAAAATATGACAGTAATGTTTATGTGTAGGTATAATTAAATGATTTAGGATTTGGTGAGAATGAGAGCAGCCTAGCCTACAAATATATTATAATTTAGGGTTCAGGGCATCCCAACCTCTGTATGATAAGTTGACTTTATACATGATATATCACAATTTCTATCATTAAAATGGTTGGAGGATCCTGCTCTCTGTACAGAGTCAGTCTCCCTAAACCTACTGCTAGTCCTACTACTTGTATCTAAGTTCCTATTTCCTATGCTCTATATTTATGTCAGGATCAAAAAGGGCAAACACCTCCACCATTCCTTTTATTATCCACTAAGCCTGTTCATGTACAAAACACCCTCTATCTTCACCTTTGAACCTGGGGAAGGGGTGGTTGGAACCCAGTTGGATGTGGCAAAACTGAATCGTGTGGGTCTATATCAGAAGAGGGAAAATATCTAGAGTGGGGAGAAGATGACAGTGCAGGGGAAATGTTTGAATCTGAATTTCTTAACATGCCGCCTGAGCCACGTCCTAAATCACCAAAAATATAATCAGCAAAGTCATCTGTACTGATTGAATCACTCGTGCTATCTGTACTGCAGGAACCTTCATCAGAATTGCTGCTGAAAAGGGATGAATTATCACTTGACGAATCTTCTTCCAAAGTCCTTCTCTGGTGGATAAACTTTGAATACATAGCATCTAAGGAGGGTGAACCATCTGCAGCACCAGAAACTGTAGATAGTCGTCTCTTCATCATGACAGTTTTTCCATTGAGTTTCCATTTTGAATCTGAAGATACTATACTGTTCCTGATTAATCTTGGGGCCCTAGGTGAGCACCTACAAGGAGGTTCAGACAGTCAGGGAAGCATGAAATGAATTAAAAGAAACCTCAGACAGAAGTAACCAATAAGATATCAACCAAAAAGGAAATCCATAATCAGAAGGGTTACCTTGCATAAAAAAGCATGTATGCTCCTTTTGCCAAGACGCTTTCCAATTCAACAGATGTAACCTGCAATAGAAGTACGATTGATGATTAGATGAGTTCTAAGCAACATCTGCAACGCAAACATTAATAGATCAAAAATAGACTCTGTTTGTGTCTTAAATCCACAAACACAATTCAAGTACAAGATTTGCATCCCTGAGTGTAGTGGTCCAAACTCAGTATCTTATGAATGACTTAACCCATTGAGTCTCTTATATTAAATCTATGGAATAGGATTTAATATAGCCACGTCACAGGTTTTGCAGATTTCCTCATTGGCAGAATTAACTTCAGTTGAATTTATTGGTTTAACTGCTCATGTAAATTTGAATCAATTAACAGAAGGTGCAAATATTCAACCTTCACTTCGCTTAAACTCTCCACGGACTAAATTGCACCTATGTAGATTGATGTTTCTCCAACAGAGTGAGAGCACTGATTTGAAAGACATGTTTAATCCATATAATTGAGTTTTAAATCTGCCAGTATTCATCAATGTCTTCGATCAATTTATTTTGAGGATATTTTATTTGCAGCTTTATGAAAGAGAGTAAAATTTATTTCCCCGGAGTTAATCTTTCCCAAACAATCGAAGGGAGAAATCTGATTAGCATGTTGACGCACTGAACCCCGAAGTAGATCTGAAGAACTGGTTTTACATAACTTTATTTGTGGAGCTTTCATTCATGGACTCAATTCAGCCAGTGCCCTGGCCTTTTATCATTCATTTAACGGGCCCTGTTTAGGCTGGCACCTTGCATGTTATTATTCAAAGTTCCATGGTATTGTTGACACAAATTTTGTTTTGAATATAAATAATAGAATTACTGATAATGAAGTCTCAAGTTGTTTTTAAACAGATCATATAGATTCACTAAGATTATGTACTTCAAACATTAGTCAAATATTGCTTATAACAAACTACAGCTGGCCATTTTAGCTTAGGATAACCAATGGTTAAGGAAAAAGCATAAATCCACAGTATATATAAGAACCACAGAAATCTGCCCTCAAAAGATATTCAAATAAATGGAAACTTGACATACCACGCTATCATCAACCTTGAACCACCTGCTTTGAAAATTCTTCACATAGCATACATAGTGACCCGAAAAAGCAGCATTCATTGTATCCAGGTGAACAACTACCCCGTATAGCCTGTATATAGCCAGATCACTAGTCCCACTCATAAAAGGTGCCAAGTCAAGTATTTCAGGAAACTGGATAGGTTTATTGAGCTTGCCAAATTTTCCTGACTGCAACACAAAACAAATATTTAATCTTCATACAAGATAGGTGGCAAACCTTATCCCTAAATTTAACACAAAAATACCTGAAATCTCTTTAATGCAATTGTAAGAACATTAGGAGCCTCCAAAACTGTCATTTTCTTCTTGGCCTTCTCGTAAGACTTACACCTGCTTAACATAGAAAAAGTAAGGAAACTATTTTAATTACAAAAACTTTGAAAGGAAAAGAAATAAAACTCAAATAATAGTATACTCCAAAAAGTGTGACAAAGATGACCACACTTAACACAGGTTTAAAAAACAAGGGAACAAAAATGAATGAAAACTTTGGCCAATAAAACAATGGAGGGAAAAGAAGAGAAACAAGAAAACACAATTCTCTTTTGGGCAATGAATCTGAACATGGTGGTGACAATAAAATAAAACTTTGTTCACATTTGATTAAACAGATTGGCTGGCAAATCAATGGCTAAAGAGCTGAGTTGTTTTTTTTTTCTGAGTGTGAATCTGCAGCACGATCATCATGTCAGGGTTTGAGTACACCACCAAACCAAACAAAATAAAGGCAATAATTAAACAAATAAACGAGGAAATAAGAAAAGATTAAAACAAAAACACAAGTAATTGGTTTTAAATTTCTAATTTAATTGCTGAGCACTATTCAAATTTCCCAACAAAGGCCATGCATGCCATTCTAAATCTCAGCAAAAGTTTAGCATAACACATATGTTGCAGCCCTTAATAGTACTACATTTCTCAAAAACTAATACGAGGTTACACAAATCAATTTCTCTTAATTCTGTTAAAAAATTTATATTTTCTTTCGTATTTCATTAGCATCCATGTAATTTATAAAAGGTAGTACAAAGTCAGCAAAACTCGTCCAAAAGAGTTAAAACATTGGGGAAAGTACGAGTTTAATTTCCAGTTGCTACCTCCTCTTATAACTAGTCAGACAAGAGATGTCTTCAAACCTCTATTGTAGCTTCTTGTTCAGGGTTACAGATCCTAAGTACGAAATATTTTTTCATTTAATTTAATACATAAACTGCAAGATCCAATTCAAAGTCAAGCTCACACGTCTACTGAAGAGATGTTTAGAAGATCGTTCTTACGAAACCCAGATTAATATTAAGGTAAACCAACCCTGAAATCCCTCAATATCCCAACTCTTACGACAATAATGTTCATAGTTTTGACACAATGAGTGGTTACAAAACCCCTTACACCACAATGCGTTGCTATTACCAATAAAAAAAAACTTCAAACTGCACTACCTCTAATTTTCTTGAATGGAAATACACCATGAGAGGTTACAAAACACCCTTACATGACAATGCCTTGCTATTATCATTAAAAAACACTTCAAATTCCACTACCTCTAATGTGAAGAATCTTCAAATTCCACTACCCCTAAATTGAAGATTGGTTCAGTAAAAATCTTATTCAAAGTTTCTTAGATCATCTGATGCAATAGATCGTATGCTACTTCGAGACCGACTAGTGGAACAAAACTGTCTGTCTATGTCTCCTTATTGGAACGTCTGTCTTCAGGGCAAGGTATTAGACCATCTACCTGCAACAGTTGTACCTTCCACGTTCTATTACCAGAGACCGCGTTGGTTGTCATTTCGAGCTCTCAAGTGAAGCACCGTGCACGTGACTTCTCCAACATTTCGTGCGCTTTGGAAATTAGTTAGATAGTTTTTTTTTTTTCTATATAAATTGGACCGTGTAATGAGCATTTAAATCTAACCTAGAGTTGAAAGTTCACTGTAAGATAGACTTCATTTTGTAATCACATATTACTTGGTCAATTTCTGTCCATAGATATAGATTGGAGTTAGTTAACACTTTTATCGAACCACATTAAATTTCTCTGTGTAATTCTTGTTTACTCCTTTAGTTCTAACCTTCTATCTACTCTTGCAGTTCTTTGTTATGTCTAACGTGTTTGTGTGGTGGACAATCTAGTGAATTTGAAGACATTTCCTTCCATCTAATTTTCTTGAATGGAAATAATAAGCTAAAAGGGAGCAAATATCACCTAACTTCAAAACAGTATGCACCAACATATTCTTTGGGCCTAAGATGTTATATAATATTGAAAGCAACAGTAAGAAATGATAATATTTGAAACCAACCTGACACATTGGTACTTGTTTTCCCCATCCAGAGTCTCAGCAGTTGTAAACTGTCGAAGGGCATCCTCCAGGGTTGCTATCTCCCCATCTATCTCAACAGTTAGATCCATCATCCTTTCTTGACGCTCAGATTTCCCTCCACACTTCATGCATTTTATCTGCCAATATATTGTCAGCTTTATGTCATTGTACATCTTACTTCCATCAGCAAATGATGGCAAAAATAATAGCCCAACACTGTATTATACCCATAATTGGGGAAGTTATAAAAACAGTTACACATTATTGCAATTTTTCCAGATAAAACAAAAAAAAAGTATACCTTTGATTGAAGATAACCTCCGAAAGTTAGGCCCATTAAATTGGTTTCCTCTTTTAATGAGTCTGATATGTTATCCCCAGAATCCATAAGGCAAACAGATTGCATTGTCTCAACAGCAAGCCTGTCAAATATTACAAGACTAGTTAAATTGAAGTAAAATATATAACAAGAATTATGAAATATCAAATTACACCGATTCAATGATGTAAAAAACACCTTAGAAACTCATGTGCATCTTCTTCTTTTCCATTACCAAGTTGACTCCCAATATTCTGTAGTTGAGAGAGTATGCCCACAGGTGAGATGGGAGATTTTGTGTCTTTTGACTTCAAAATCAAACCTTCAAACTCACAGGTGAAACACCACTTTTTATTTGCACCTGGAATTAACTTAGATATTAACCCCAGGAACACTAACACAGTATTCAAGTGCGTGATGATTCCAATATGAAACTATGATGGGATACATACATGATTTAGAATGAAGTCCTTGCAGTAAATAAGCAGTCAGGGGTGGTGTAAAAGCCAAGCACTGGAGTACAGCATTAGCATAACAGCTGCAAAATGACAGTAAATTTAAGAAAAAGAAGTAAATTCTACTTCTACAGGTAGTAAATTGATTCGATAAGAAAACACAAGAACCTAACAATTTACATCAATCAATTACCAACATGGAAATGAATAACATAATGCAGCCACACTATTAAATTATTTCATAAAAATATCATAAACCAGTACACAAATTACCACAAACAATTTCAAATTACCTGTTTCCACAGTTAATAAGACCAAATGGTTGCAACTCCACTCTGTTCAAGTTAAAAAGCTTGACAAACAAATCATATGGAAAATGACCCTGTAACAAATTAGTAGACAATGTCATATACTGACTCCTATTGGCACAGAAGAACATAAAAGACTTGTTCAATAGTAACCTTGGCACTGTATTTTCCAGTAATATTACTCCCAACAGCTAATGGAAAGGGTTTAGATGATTTTGATCCTCTAAACTGATCAGAAGCTTTCAGAAGAGATGTTTTCAGGTCATTTGTAGGCTTTGGAGAGCTAACAACCCGAGATGAAGTAATAGTGCCAGATTTGATGTCATTATTCCCACATTTTGTACTATAATGTGAATGCTCTTCTGCTCTAGAAACTAACTTAGTATCAGCAGATGCACGAGGCAGAACTCTACTTCCACCTAACTCCAAGGTGGTACCAGGGTTGATAACATGATTTGATACCCTAGAACCAACTATTTGCAAATTATGGATGCTGCTCACAGCATCGGCACAACCTGAAGAATCAGCATCATCTTTCTCTGAAGATGATGACCCTGCACGTGGCATATTGTTCTCAACTGACTTTGGAGGAGAATCACCTTGGGATGGAAGAGGGCCACTATTAGAGTCATCTTTTAACCTTGTTGAACCAATATTTTTATCCAAGAATCCAGAAGACACTGTGGAAGACTCAATTGTTGCCCCTTTCCGCATACGCAAACCAAAACTACCATCTGATGATGTGAGCTTACTCTCTTCTTTGCCCAAACCAGGTGTAACTTGGTATAATTTATTCATTGCTGGATAATCATCAACCGAATCGACCAAACCAACAAACTTAGGTGATAAGGATATGGATTCATCAATGTTGTTATGACTTGAAGTGGTATCAGAAGTGTCATGATCAACAAAAATATGTCCCTCGGATCTCTCATGCTCATTTGAGATGATACTTTCACAGACAGAAGAATCATCAGATGATTCACTGGCACCAGTGGAAGCTGAGAATCCAGAGAATGAATTACTGGATAACTCAGAATTAGAGCCTGTAACATTTGCCTCTTGAAGAGACTCGTCTCTTGCACTATCATCCTTTGCCCGTGAAATATTAGGACGGCTCTTTTCAGACAACAGGGGATTTTCAGATGATGTTGCATACTCTGTGCTTTCAGTCTGAGACCTCTGTTCATGGATTCCACGGTAGTCTGGATCTGCTACCTTCTTTCCAAGATCACTAACCAAATCATCAGTCTGGCAAGTTGCAATGGCAGGTTGGCATTTGTCTTTGTGACCTTGACGCCAATGAACAATTTGGCACTTTCCAGAACTAAAACACAAGAAAACAAAAGTATGCAATATTAACAAAATAATTTTCTTAGAAATTACGACAATAGAAATATGCAGAGGAGAAACAATGAATCAGAAAACTTTGTAATATGGATTGGACAGTCATGTCAGTTTAATCGCCCTACAAACTGTGCAAGATCACAAAATCTAAGAACCTAAAGAAGGTCTTTAAAACTTGAATGCAGAACTTCCGGCTATAAAATTTCATTCTCCAGACTAGAAACACATAATATAACACATATTGGTTCGCATTTACTAAAGACTTGCAATTTTCTCTCTATTTCTAAAAGCTACAAATAGTTGCTTCCCCTTTATATTGGGATGAGACGTGCAATATGAATATTTCAGATTGGACACCAAGCACACACAAAGTAGCATTTATTTTCTACAAGGAAAGAATCTCCAAGTTCCGTTTTATGCTTATACCCAAACTTACACGATTCTTTATTTTCACAGGCAATACACCTTCATTTTCTAGAAAGCTACAACCAACTGATCTCGTGATCGTTGATCATGTTCAAAGATGAAGCAACAGAATTTGCATGTTTTTCCGTTGCGGCTTACCAGCAAACTAAGCATATCATAGGCCACATGCCCAACACGCAACCCACTCCACAAAAACAACACTAAGGGACCAAGAAATCAATGGCAAACACCATGCAGTTATCGAATTACACCAAAAACAAAAACCAAAAAAAAAAAATATCCGTATTCAACACATAGCACGGCAGTAACAAAAGTATTTAAAAGAAAAAAGAGTCATGAGTTCAGTTTTTCTTCTATTTCCATTTTGCAGAATAAGAGTACCTAAATTTGAGTCTATCCCCTCATAATCCTAATGTCTTATTAGCTACATGTACACCTAACAGAAAGAGAAAAATTAAACAACACAGTACAGCAAAAATGTCTAGCAAAAGAGAAAAACGAAAAAATAAACAAGTATAATATACCTAAACGTATAGAAGAAATTAAAATCGACAGCGTACCAGTAGTGAACCGCTTTGCACCTCGCGCAACGTGTAGTGGTGGGACTGAAACACACGGCACATATTTTGTTCTTCGGGACAAAAACGGCACCGTAATTTTGATACGAAGCTTCGGTCTCGGCTCTAACGGACTCCTCCTCAGCGAGAACAAGGAGCCGCTTGATCTCCTCCGCCCTGGCCTCGGCGCGCCGCCACCTGCGACGGAGCACGAAGCCGATCGCCGGCAAGACGACGCAGACCACCGCGACGAGGACCAGGCTCCAAAACCCTAGATCGATGGTGACACGCATTTATCCAGCGAATGCGAGGGACCGCGCGCCGGGGCGCATGGACGGCGGCAGAGCGAGCGATCGCGGTAGGGGTCTCTCTCTGATTGGGCGGTGTCGGAGACGCGGGTGAGGTTAGCGGGGAAAGACGAGTTTGGAAGTGAGAGAGGAGGCATATGTAGCTGGAAGAAGCAGAGTGAAGGTCGTTGGCGTGTCACGCGTGAGTGTGTGGAATTGGAATTTCAGAAGACGTTGAAAGTGCGTTTCGGAGTTCGATTTGGGCAAGGGAGAAGAACCAAAGGGAAATTGTTCCGTTTCTGCTGGGGAAGATCAATGAATGAAAGAAGACATTAAACGAAAAGATGGTAAATAAAATAATATTTAATTAATAATTAATTATTGTTGTTGAGATAGGTTGTTACGGAATTTAAGAAATTGATGGTTGAGGGAAAGGAATTTAGCATTTGACTGAAATTCTATATTCTCTTGTCAAATATTCTTATTCTATAAATTCTTAATAAATTAGAGTTTAATGTAAAAAAAAAAAAAAATCTTTATGGGCCTTTAATTGTGAGTTTTTTTAACATTTTTACAGTCCATGTTTCAATCCGTTTTTGTAATTAAAAGTAGCTTATATACCAATTGAAAATGACAATATAAAAATATATACTTTTTATAAATAAGTTTTATTTAAATGTTTTATGAAAGCTTGTACATATATATTTTTATTATTTTCCTATTTTTCTTATTAGGGTTACTTGTAAATATTGTTTGGTGGGATGGCAGTGTCGCTCGGGCAATACCATGTTTAAGAAAAAATTTTAGTCAAAAGTTATGACTATAGTTTTGGAATTAGAATTGTTTTGAATTGTAATTTGTGTTTTTAGAGTAGTGAGTTTTCATTTGTTGATCTGGTTAAAATTAAAGAAATTGGTTTCTTTGAGTGTTAAAAGTCTGATTAAAATATTTGGTTCTAGCTTAGCTGATTAAAAGAAGTTTTAGTCAACGTTCTTAAACTGTTTAAATTTTTAAATTAGAATATTTTAGTCAATTAAATTTCTGAATTAGTAAATTCAAACTTGGTAAGCAATTTAATAGATTAAAATTTTGTTTTAGTTAAGTGAAACTCGTGCAACTTCGCTAGACTTTGTTTTAACATACTAATGAGTTTTAGTTAGTTAAAATTATTATATATGCAAAGTTACGTAAAATACGCTATATACTTGAATTGAAATTTTGAAAAATGTTTCTAGTAAAAGCGTTGCTTTATAAAAAAATATTTTCTTAAAGTTATTAATCTAAAATCATTGAATTAAAAATATTTTCTTAAAGACTATCATAGAGTGATAGTCTTACACTAAAAATTATCATTTTTTTCTTTTCTTCTTGGCTTAAGTAATATATTTTTTAGTGTTAAAAAAGCATAACTACATTTTTATAATTTATAAAAAAAATTAAGAATGTGACACAAAAATAATTAAAATAATATAATATAATTTGAGACCATACGATAATTTATATTCAAATTAGTCTTAAGACCTACGTTCTTAATTTCAATTTTTGACGATATTTTAATTATTTCCCCTGTGCTTATAATATATTTATCAGCAGTAAAACAAAAACAATTATATTTATCAAATATTAATAAAAATATATGCAAATCTTAATACTTTATATTATGCCATCCATAAGATCTCTTAACTGCAACAATTTCATATAAGAAAAGTATAACATTTCACCATCAATTATTGAAATGTAACCTACCTAACACTAGCAAGAAAAATCAAAATATGGCATGAAATTCAGGAGTAGGTGTGGTATGAAATATGTTGTGTGATTTGGAGGGTCTTCATTCTTCAAAAGTCCAAACCACGTGTGGAGAAAAGCGAAGCCAAAATAGATAGCCAATAAAATTACTATCACACTAGACAACCTTCAATATCATGTTCACCTTCTTTTATATAACAAAATTGTAAAATTTAGAGTTTGATGATTTTCTGATTAATCTTCATTGAAAAATAGACTGAATATATTACTTCTCGTATTGACAACATGTTGGTGAAAATAATATCATATTTTTGGCAGCACAAATTAAAATATATTGTTTTAAATATTATTTAAGAATATCTGATTTGTAATGAGGTTCTTAAGTTTAGATAGATCTTATAAGAAACCCTCATTGTAACTTTCTTCTATAACATAGAAAGTCACTTAAAGTGGAATAAGATACTATTATATTTCAGATGATCTTATGATTAATTATTTTTACATTTTTATTATTTTTTTCAAATAATTATTTATATTCAATAGTAAGTGATTTTAGCTATTTTTCTACGATAATGTTTAAACATATATTTAATATTATGTGATTAGTTATTTTATATCTTTGTGTTAAGTTAAATAGTTATTATTTGAAGGATGAAATGGATGAATTAGATCCTCTTTCATGCGATATTTTTAGAAGGGAAATGTTTGTTTGTCAATCCCATATGTATTACAACCACATTGTAGGAAAATATTTGTTTGCCAATCCCACGTGTATTACAACCACATTACAACTGTGATGTGGCATTTTTTATGACGTGGCACTAGGGGCATAAATGGTAAATGGCAGGACAGGGGCATAATGGTCTGATTGTTAAATCTTTGCAAAACATACGAAGATGGTTCGCGCCTGGTATTTGAAAATCAAAAGAGGAACCTTTAAGTGCTTCGTGCTTGGTTGCAAGGAAAAAGCAAGAACCTTTGTTGCGCTCGACGGCCATTGGGAGGGATGGAGGGCGACGACGACGAGAATCTGTGTGAGGGAAAACCAAAGGTTTTTGGATGTTTCGCGGTTCGTAGGAGAAGTTGTGTGTGAGGGAAAAGGGTGCTTCGCGGTTCGTAGGAGAAGCTGTGTGTGAGGGAAAAGGGTGTTTCGCGATTCTTTGAGGGAAAAACGAAGAACCTTTGGTTGCGCTCGACGGTCGTTGGGAGCGGTGGAGGGCGACGACGACGAGAAAAAGTGGTGAGGAACGTTGAATCGTAAGAGAAGCTGTGACCTTGACATTGAGGAAAAACAGAGAAGAGTCTCAGAAACAAAACCAAGGAGGAACGCCTAGGTAAATTTTATTATTGTATGTCGCCGTCGCAGCTTGGTTTAGGTTTGGGAAATTTCTAGGTTTTGAACTGTGATTGCAGTTTACGGTGAAGTGTTGCTGAAATAAGGTTGAGTTTTAGTTTTGATTGTTTGTCTTGTTTTTGTGATGATTTATGCATTTCATTTGTGGTTTTTGAACTGGTATTGCACTTGAGGGTTCAGTGTTGCTGAATAGAGTTCAGTGTTGGTTTTTATTGTTCATTTGATAATGGGAAATACAATACTTACATTGTAATTTTTCTGTGCAAGTTTAAAAACGTGAAGTGGCGAAAGTTCTTCACAACGACAGGAGTTATGTGTTCGTCACTTCTGTTACCCAAAGTTTCTGGGCGTTGTGAATGGGATGTTAACAACTGAACAGAAGAATTGCATTGAAGGTACTCCATTCGGTTGGTTTACAGTTTTGAGTGATGAACTTAGAATAAGTAGGAGTCTGTTGAGACAGTTGTGCACAACATGGGTAGAGAAAAGAGGTAGTTTTATGATTAGGTCTGTGTTTGTGTCATTTACTTTGTTAGATGTTTGTGTAGCTTTAGGTCTCCGAGTTGTTGGGTTAGATGTAGATTTGGATTATTAAAATCAGGATAATCATTGTAGGAGTTTATTTAGTTGTGGAATAGTTAAACTAAACATGGTTTATGATGAGCTTGTTAGATGTCAGAGTGATGGTAGGTCTAAGGATTTTTGTAAGTTGTATATTTTGTTAGGATTGTCTGAATTCTTGTTTCCCAATAGAATGGGAAATGTGTATACAGGTCTCTTTCACATTGTAGATAATTTAGGTGATCTTTCTAGTTTTAAGTGGGGGGCAGTTATGTATACATATCTGGTAAAAAGCTTGTGTCGAGCTTCGAGGTGTATTGACAACGAACAGTGTTCAATTGTGCGTGTGGCCGGATGTATTTACATGTTGCAGGTAAAAATCTAACTGTTTTATGATGTTGATTTACTAATTAATTATGTGCTGAAGTTTAATTTGTGTTTTGTAATTTCTTTGTAGTTATGGGCTTTTGAACATCTGATTTTTCCAAAGGAAAAACCCCATATAAATAGAAGTCAATTCCCTAGAATCCTTCATTGGAAGGATTTCAGGGTCGGTGACAATGAGGTGGAATCAGCGTTGAACACCAACATTGTGAGTGTATTTTTGTTCATTGGATTTGAATTATTTATGTCTCAGTTGTTTTATGATTAATATTGTTTTGGTGTTTATACTGTTTTGCAGGTAATTTGTAACTTATCATTGTCAAAGGACGAGTGTCGTCAGGAGGTGGTCAAAGAAGCATTAAAATGTGATATTTTTGAAGTTAATGATAAGAAGAAGATTGAAGAAAAACATGCAAAGGTTTTGAATGAAATTTCAGAATTGAATCGAGTCTCTGAAGATCAAGAATTATTGATAGAGAGACTTGAAGCTGAACTGAGGGATTTGAAACTTGCTTTTGTCGGACAAAAAGACAAATCTGATCAAGAAGGTCCAGTTGAAGGTGGTGGAGCATTCTCTGAAGGTGAAGCTGTGTGTGAAGTTGGTGTTGAAGTTCCAGAACCACTTTGTGAAGAAGGTGTACGTCCAGAGTGGGAAGGCCAAGGCCAAAATAGCAATATGTATGATCGCATGAAGGCGAACCCCCGAGCGCGAGAAGATAGTTTACTACTTAAATCACCTTTTATTGTATATTATAGGAAAAGAAGACGTAAGTCTAGCAACCCACAAATGGATGTTTAGCTGACTTACGTTATATTTTGTATGTTTGATACACTTGAATTTAAGTATATTTCATACGTCTATTATAATCATATCTTAATTCTTGTTTTCATAATTTATGTTAGTTAATTTTGTAGTGAATATCTTGGATGTAAAGTTTGAAATACGTGTTAATATATGGTTCTAAAGTTGGTTACATTGATATGCATTAGATAATTGACTGGGTTTAGGGTTTGAAGACAATTAAACAGTTATGATGTCCAGGTTAAACATTTTAAATAGTTTTGTAGTCATGGTTAAAGACCTCGTTGTTTGGCTGTGAACTACTGACAAACCTGTTTATTTGTCCCACAGTTGAAAACATTGTTTACATATGGCTGAGGTCAGGGGTGCACTTGGATGGTTCCCTGAGTGTGTGGTCAGAAACTGATGTGCAGTTAAACACTTAACTACATAAGGTTGAACACTTAGATTGTCCAGTTGTGGCAGTGGGTATTTGAGTACCAGTCATTACTCAGTTATGACAGTGGTAGGGAGTTATAGGATTTAGGCATGAGATGCCCTTATTTAGTCGCACAGTGTTAGAGATGTGAATTTGCATATGGCTGTGAGGTCAAGGGTGCAGTTGGATGGTTCCTTGAGTGTGTGGTTAGAAATTGATGTGCAGTTAAACAGTTAACCACATAAGGTTAAACACTTAGATTGTCCAGTGGTGGCAGTGCGTATTTGAGTACATTAAATTACTTAGTTATGACACTGATAGGGAGTTATAGGATTTGGCCATAGCATACCCTTATTTAGTCGCACAATGTTAAAGATGTGAATTGTACATATGGCTGTGAGGTCAGGGGCATACTTGGATGGTTCCCTGAGTGTGTGGTCAGAAACTGATGCACAGTTAAACACTTAACTACATAAGGTTGAACACTTAGATTGTCCAGTGGTGGCAGTGGGTATTTGAGTACCAGCCATTACTCAGTTATGAAAGTGGTAGGGAGTTATAGGATTTAGGCATGAGATACCCTTATTTAGTCGCACAATGTTAGAGATGTGAATTTTACATATGGCTGTGAGGTCAAGGGTGCACTTGGATGGTTCCTTGAGTGTGTGGTAAGAAACTGATGCGCAGTTAAACAATTAACCGCATAAGGTTAAACACTTAGTTTGTCCAGTGGTGGCAGTGCGTATTTGAGTACATTAAATTACTTAGTTATGACACTGATAGGGAGTTATAGGATTTAGGCATGAGATACCGTTATTTAATTGCACAATGTTAGAGATGTGAATTTTACATATGGCTGTGAGGTCAAGGGTGCACTTGGATGGTTTCCTGAGTGTGTGGTCAGAAACTGATGCGCAGTTAAACAGTTAACTACATAAGGTTAAACACTTAGATTGTCCAGCGGTGGCAGTGCGTATTTGAGTACCAGCCATTACTCAGTTATGACAGTGGTAGGTTTAGGATTCACAAATCCAATGACAAAATTACATGTAAAATGAAGTACTTTGAAATTACAATAATGATTACCAAAGTTAATGGTTTACAGATACAATGATGAAATTGTAGTAACAGTCATCCCTATCAAAGTTCAGGCTTCACAAATCCAATGACCAAATAACTATAAAATAAAGTACTCTCAAATTACAATCAAAATGACTGGATGATGGTTCAGGGATGTCAACTAGCATTGGTTACATTTTCAATGTTGTCCACCAGTTCTGAAATGTTTGGATCTGGAAGGAAGAAAGCAATACACAAGTCAAATGAATGTGAAAAATTAAGGTATTCATCTTTGCTACTACATCACACCAACAATGAGTTCACATTGGTGAATATACCTACAACTGGTGTCGCCCGAAGGACGGGGAGTGAAGCTCTCAGTAGTTCGTCAGTTGGAGGGCCAATGTCAGATTTGAACACCTACAAGATATTCTTAGTTGTAAATCAGACATAACATCTTTAGCATAAGTTATGCAAACTATGACATGAATATGTTTATTATTTGAAAATTGTACCTTGACAATATTATTGACTGTTATATTCAGATAAAAAACCCTTATGTTGGGGCTGAAAACTTTGACCTATGAATACACAAAAAAGCTCCTCAATAACCAGGTAACAAAAATATATGAACAAAATCAATTACTTTGAAACATAAGTACATTTTTTAAAAGCAATACAGATCCAACAGCTATTTGACTTCTGAATTCAGGATGTTGTAAGACCTTGCGATGAACACTGGCTTCAGCACTTGCAGTGGGATCCTGTACGGTACACAAGAAATAAATTTGTTACTATTGGTGCTAAATACAACAAGTATTGTATGTGATATGAAATGTTAACCTTCACTGTGATTTTCATGTCCCCTAAACCATTTGGTTGACAGGCTTTGACAATGCAAGGTAGTAGTGAGAGTTCCGTTGACGTTTTCCCTTTAGCCAATGGCGTCACTTGGGTTGTGGTTTCCCTATCTAGCAACCCTAACAAGAAAAGGAACCCAAATGAGGCCCACATCTGGTTGTACTTTTGTAGGTAAAGAAATTACCATGAAATTGAATGAACTTTTCTGCCCATTCCCAAGCGTTGGTCCCAAAGTCTCTACGGTGACTTTCGTCGCCTAATTCCTTAAGAAATTGTTGTGTGTTGAGTGCATCATCTGAACTTCGATTGAGCAAAACTGCTTGCACATTTCTCGCAGGTCCTGGAATGAGGGGTGTGTTAGAGTTACAGCGTTTGATAAAGCTTTCAAGATCACTCGTATCTATATCAAACTCCTCAAAATTTTCCATTGTATATGGTTATGTGTGATAGCAAGGCAAGAACCCGTTCACAGTGAATGGGTTTAGGGTTACTGAATGGGCTAAGGTTTAACGTGTAAGGGAAATGGACGATCCTTTTTGGTTTACGCAATCTCCAACTTTAATTATGTGTGAAATTGGCTCCCACCTGTACACATTTAATGCTTTACGTGAGGTAGAGTCCAAAGAATGCTTTTTTTCTGACATTGTGCCTCTACAGCAGCCCCCACATTTAATGTTATGAAGTTAATTGACCAAAATGACCTTCACTTTTTAATCCGTCACCTTTATTGTGCATTGGAATCCTTACAATGGACATGCAGTAGCCATAAAACCAATCATAACAGAGGGTTGGTTTAGCTTCCCGCCATTATTTGTCAATGTGATGTATTGTTAGATGACACACCTCAAGCAAATAGCCGTTGTGTGAGCTATTTCCCTTCCCGACATTGCATTAGATGTTCTTGTAATTTACACCAAAGCCAGACCAACCACCCTCAACTTCATTCAATATGAAGGTCACACTCACAGTCAGACTTCAACCTACAACCACCAGCATTCATCTCAAGTAGCCAAGGAGACAACAGGTTAGTGTGTATTTATTACACTTTTACTAGTACTATGAACGTTACAATGTCGTTGGTGATTGTATAAATGTGTTAATAGATGCCTTTAATAATGAAACATTCACAATGAAGTTAATAAATGGTTTTATTTTCATTAACTAAAATTGTTGCACAGTTTGACATTTCATTTACCCTATTGAATGTAGTTTTCAAATGTACTGGTTGTTCATTTTGAAAATGATATATATATTTTTTCAGGTAATGGACTTTTCTATTTCAGCCGTTCCACCAAGTCATGAAGAGTTTTATCCACTTTCAAACATTGCTGGAGATCATTATGAGCAGGACTCAAATAGAGTTCATAATAACCTTTCAAATCATCATACAGTAGTTGAACCTGCTGTTGGAATGTGTTTTAGTACTGCTGATGATGCAAAAGCATTTTACCGCAAGTACGGCACTGAAAAGGGTTTTGGAATAAGGATAAGGACGTCGAAAAAGGGACCTGACAACGAACTGAGGTACATAATGTTAGTTTGTGCAAGAGAAGGGTCATATGTTTCCTCCATTCCCATAGAGGTGGCTACAAAACCCATTCAGTCAGTTCAATGTGGTGCCCACATTACAGTTGGGAAGAAAGATGGCCAATGGGTTATTATGTCGGTTAACGACCACCACTCTCATGAGTTAAGCCCAACCAAATCCAGGATGTTTCGTGGCAATAGGAGAATCAATCTTCAAGTCAAGAGGACACTTGATATGAATGATGAAGCCGGTGTGCGGGTGAACAAGAGTTATAGGTCACTAGTTGCATCTGCTGGTGGATATGACAATATGGAATTTATTGAGAGAGATGTTCGTAACTATGTTGGTCAACAGCGTAGGGCACTTGGTAAGCAGGGTGATGCTAAAGCATTGCTAACCCATTTTTCACAGATGTCTGAATTGAACAAATATTTCTATTTTGATATTGACATCGATGAAGATAGCCGAATCCGCCATGTGTTTTGGGCAGATGCACGAACAAGGGCTGCATGTAAATATTTTGGAGATGTCATTTCTTTTGATACCACCTATCTTACCAATAAATATGACATGCCATTTGCACCATTTGTAGGTGTCAATCATCACGGCCAGTCAATTTTGTTAGGGTGTGGGTTGTTGTAGTCTGAAGACAAAAGTTCCTTTGTGTGGTTGTTTCAATCCTGGCTTAGATATATGTCCAATAAACCACCAAAAGGCATTATAAGTGATCAATGCAAAGCGATGCAAAATGCAATTGAATGTGTATTCCCAAATGCAAGGCATAGGTGGTGCTTGTGGCACATCATGAAAAAGATACCAGAAAAGCTTCAACGATTCAGACAATACAAAGATATAAAACACATGATGAAGAATGTGGTATATGAGTCATCTACTGTTGTTGAATTTGAGAGTGAATGGGATAGGTTCATAACCAAATATGATCTGGCTGATCATGACTGGTTGAGAAACCTATACGATGAACGACATCGGTGGGTTCCTTGTTTTCTGAAGCAACATTTTTGGGCCGGAATGTCCACTACACAAAGGAGTGAAAGCATGAATGCATTTTTTGATGGTTATATAAATTCCATGACCACACTTCAGCAGTTTGTTCATCAGTACGATAATGCATTGCAACACAAGGCAGAAAAAGAGTATGAAGCTGACTTCGCGTCCACAAGTACAGTTATTTCTTGCGGATCTCAATCTCTCTTTGAAAGGCAATTCCAAAATGAATCCAGCTGGAATTCAGGGGGAAAATGAATTGTGTGTTGACAAAGTATTTGTGGAAGGCGAAGCATGTAGGTATGATGTGGTGGAGGAGGCAATTCACAACGGAAAGCCTCAACACAAAAATTACATTGTGGGATTCAATCGAGCAAACTTTAACATAAACTACAGCTGTATGCTATTTGAGTTTCGGGGAATTGTATGTCGTCACTCCCTATTGGTCTTTGCACAGGAAAGGATCACTAAAGCTCCAGAAAAGTATTTACTGTGTAGGTGGAGCAAAAATGTGCGCAGGAAATACATCTACATTAGAGCATCTTATGGTTCAAAAGAGAAAGAACCACATATTGAGCGTTATGATGCACTATGTAAAAGGTTTTATGAAATAGTAGAATATGCTTGTGAGTCTGAGAAGAGAACTGAGTTGCTACATTAACATATGAATGCTTTTGCCTATATAGAGACAGTAAAGGATAAGACTTCAAGTCAAAACCACAGATCCAGGGATAAATTTAAACCTCAATAGGTCCCAAGCCCCAGCTCACCCCTGCCTAACATTGTTGGTGTGCCAACCTTAATCCGTAGTCCTAATGTTGTTAATCGAAAGGGCAGACCAAACTCTTCAAGATTAAAGTCAAGGTGTGAGGTCATTGGAAAACGAAAGAACAAAGCACATCCTACAACGGTGGAGACAACACCTGTAAACGTTACCTCCCCAGATGTGAATGTTGGTAACCAAAACCAATTCAACACAACAATGTCCAGTTAAATCCCACTCAACCGGTTAGATTACCTTTCATATGCCATTATTTGGTGTGTTTTAAGTGAGCATAATTTATCCACAATTTAGAAACATGACCTGTACATTTTGATTTTGACCAATACAGGTCTTACCTATGGCTGGAGTGGGTTTGATGTCACTATTGAACTCAGTATACACAAATGCTCATAATGTAGGGAGTTGAAGTTGCTTATAGTGGTGTGCATTTCCCAGATTTTTTGTCAAAAAGTAAGACAATTTGTTTCTACTATTCCAATTAATATATTGTTGCCTTATCATTATATAAGAAACTCCTATAATTACTGCTTCAGTTTTCTATCCAGCAAGGCATATTAGTCACAGTTAATAAGCACTACAGACTTCTGAAGCCATTTGCAGTAAATAACATTATAAGTGTTTAATCCTTTGTAAATAAGTGTTTAACTGGACATTAATTATTGACCATAATGTATCTACATTTGACATACATGACCTGAAACTTTTTTTTGACCAATATAGGTCTCAGCTATGGCTGGAGTGGGTTATATGCCTAGACTGAACTGACTATACACAAATGGCTGGATTTGAAGCATTATGTACTTGTCTGCATTTGGCCATAATTTTTGCTTCGATATAACACATAGTTGTAGTGTAAAAATGCATATATTGTTGGCTTTATGTATATGACAAACTCCTACAATTACTACGTTTCGAAGTTTTCTGTTATAAATTTCATTAGTCGTCAAAACTCCTATGTTGACTTAATCCCAGTATAAGAACTAATTAAACACCTAGTAATCAACCAGTAAAGGATAATTTAATACATTACGGGATATAAATATTACTTTAAATTATTCATATAGTGGTACATATAAAATTAATTAGGTTTCTTTGGAAAATAGTTCAGAACTGAAGTTGTATTTTATGTCTACAAATTTAAGTAACAATTACTTATTCTAACACTGGTAATCAGTTAATACACACATGACAACTTGACATGGTAAACATTGTAGGACAAGTACTCAAATACCCATTACCACCACTGCACAGTTTAAGTGTTTAACTTTATGTCATTAAGTGTTTAACTACGCATCAGTTTCTGACCACACACATCTAAGTGCACCCCTGACCTCCCCTAAGGTCATTTGACATGTTTAACATTGTGCGACTAAACAATGGTATGCCATGGGTAAATCCCATAACTCCCTACCACTGTTATAACTAAGGAAAGGACAGTACTCAAATACCCACTACCAGCAATGGACATTGTAAGTGTTTAACCTTACACATTTAAGTGTTTAACTGTTCATGAGTTTCTGACCACAACACATAACAAGTAATTGGATGATATGATGACTTCAATAAAATTTTATTGGTTCATTTGGTTAAATATCCATGTTATCTTAAAATGTTGACTTAGGTAAAATATATTTCGGTGACTAAGCGAAGGTGAAGCCAGCAAACAAGAAACCAAACAAAATTATAACATAGACAATATGATATGAGTAGGAATGTTCTAACTGTATCAAAAGTGACCAAGTTGAGATTCTCAGGACATGAGTACAATGTTACTCATGCGTTATTAGTGATGATGGAGCAAAGATTTTCATGATATAGGTGGTAGAGTAAATGTGATATAGTAAACATTGTAGTTAAGTGTTTAACTGCGCATTAGTTTCTGACCACACACTCAGGGAACCATCTAAGTGCACCCCTGACCTCCACAACTGTAAAATTTACATGTTTAACAATGTGCGACTAAACAAAGCTATGTCATGGCTAATTCCTATAACTCTCTAGCACTGTCATAACTAGGTAATGGCTGGAACTCAAATAATAGCTGGAATTGAAATACTCAACGTCACCAGTGGACATTCTAAGTGTTCAACCTTATGTAGTTAAGTGTTTAACTATGCATTAGTTTCTGACCACACACTCAGGGAACCATCTAAGTGCATCCCTGACCTTAACAACTGTAAAATTTACATGTTTTGAGACTAAATGGTCTGCATTCTAAGTGTTCAACCAGACACAATTAAGTGTTTAACTACCCAGTACTTATTGACCACACATCGCAACATATGTCATATAAATATGTCCATCAACGACACCAATCATGTCACATGGAAACAGGTAAATACTAACAGAACTATTTACTAACAAATGCTGCAAACAGTATTTGTACACAACATTCAACATTCAATACCCTCTACCAAGTTCAAATTACAATTTACAAAATTAACTTCAGAAATGTCTATACAATGCACAAAGATCTTAATAAATCCACTAGTCA
>Ga0209700_105079_pt1 | contig 22731 bp, 9 predicted proteins | sample SiratroredBW_FD_187528 | JGI IMG/M metagenome (GOLD analysis project Ga0209700, IMG submission 187528) | Root nodule microbial communities of legume samples collected from California, USA - Siratro red BW (SPAdes) (version 2) | ecosystem: Host-associated > Plants > Roots > Nodule | place: USA... | reverse complement strand
TTTTTGGTTTAAAAAAAAAAAAAGAAAAATAGTAGTTTCACACTAGTGTTTCTAATAACATTCATTTAATACTTTATTATATAAATAAAAAATTATTTATTAATAAAATAATAATATTTTATTGTATCAAATAAGAATAAATAATAGCGTCAAACTATAAAAAAAATTAACATAAAGAAAAGAAAATCAAAGAGAGAAAAAATAGACGTGATAAATAAATAATGATCAGTGTGTTATGTGTTTTACATTATTCTTCTATTTCTTTCCAAATTCTAAGTATCAAACAATAAAAAGATTACATCTTATGATATATATTCCTTTCATCCGTTATTTTCCATTCTCTTTTCTATCAAATAAATTAAATTATACGACTGCAACGTATTTTTCCTTTAGCCAGGATGATTCATTATACGGATAGATCAGAATTATATATAAAAAAGAGTTTTAGTAGAGAAGAAAAAAACTCACTTTCAGAAAATTTTCATGGCTAATTAAGTTTGTTTCTAACTGATCCAAATATAACATAAACTTGAACTGACATAATAAAATTATTTTGCTTTTGAAAGATTAAAATAAAATATAATTTGTTTGAGAAATATAAACTATATATATAATACCCCTCTAAAGATGAGTCATAGACTTTAAGAGGACTGAACTCACACATATTATTTGAAAATGATTGAAATATAAGACTTTTATGTGACACCTGACCCATTTTATTCTCTCTTCGTTCAAATCAAATCAAATCAACAAATCAAACATACTATATGTCTCTAATATCCATGGCATGGGCTCACGTGATATATATAAAATAAAAGAGTTTTCGCAAAGAAACGATCAGTTTGAGAAATTTTATATAAATAGTTAGGAGCTAGTTAATGTTGAATTAGACTTAAAAATAATTAGTATTAAAATTTCTCTTAACGATATATTTATCTATTATATTATTCATTATCAAATCACCATCAAAATAATTATAAATATCTAATCTTACACACTAAATATAAGAAGATATTTTAAATTAGAATTAAAATTCACTTAAAATATAAGAATAATATTTCTTTTATTTGCATTAATTCCAGGAGGAGTTTTTATATAATACAGGCTAAACCATTCCAAGATTCATTCATATCATTTATAAAACGAATAACCAAATCACGTCACAGAACTTTGATAACGTTAAGTGAACCAACCCATTCAATTGTGGGCAACTAAACCACAGATATAATATAAGGTCACCATAGTCCAGGATTCTATGAGCATTGTATTCAAATCATGATTGAATAATGTTATTGCCTTTTTATTAAAAAATATTATTCACCCACATCTGTATATATACCAGACACGGTATTAATCTTGCTATAAATAACGTCCTACTTTAGATTGGAGAACCTAATACCATCTGAAACCAAACAAGACAGATCAAAGTTAAAACCATGACACTACAACATAAAAGAACATTTCTAAATGTTACTAAATTATTAAATTGGCTATTAATTGTAATTAAAAGTATAAAAGTTCATATCAATAAAAGATTTTAACATTTAATATATATATTTATATATATATGAAAATAATTTCAGTTGTATCTTCTATAACATTTTATAAATTATTAATTCATTTTCATTGACATCTAAAATTGTAGTAATTTACTTTTGCAACATGTTAAGAGAATTAAGCACATTTATTTCCCAGCACACCGAACAGTCTTAAGATTCCTTCAAAAGACAAGCCTTATCCAAGAACAAATTCTAATCTACAAATTCATCAAAAAAGAGATTCTATATTCTACAAAATAAATCTAAGCGTGAAAATATAGATTTCATTACTGTATTCGAATAAGAATGCCTAACTTACAAGATCAAACTAGAATCAGCAAAGATCAAGAAGAAGACAATAGAAAAATTAATGTAACCAAAGTTTAGAAAACAGATATCATTAAAATAGCCATTTTACATATCTTATACTAGATAAAGATAAAATCGGATTGGAGTTTTATCATTATGAAAATATTTAGATTTTTCATACACTGAAACCAAAATAAAAAAATCACCCAATATGCAAAACTTCGACCAATTCTTAATTATCAACTTCATTATATAAAAAAATACAATATTCAATATTAGATATGTATCAACCTCATCTCACTTTAAAATGATTCTCTTTTTACTGCTTTTCCAAACAAATGAGTTCAAAAAGTTAAAGCTTTCAAAAACTCACATAAAATAAGTTTTAGGTTAGAGATAAAGCGAGTTTGACATAATATAACATTAAAATAAGATTTCAATAAAAATATTATCAAAAAATAAAATATATTTATTATTTTTAAAATACAATTTATTAAATATGATTTTTTTCTTCAAATTTTTTTTATAAGTTTATTAAAAAAATACTTTAGAAATGTAAAACAAAATCATATTTTCATTTTCTTGAACCAAACTATATGATTAATGTTATGTACTTTTTTCTATAAGCTATCTTGTACAATATTTATATACTATTTATTTTTTAAATATTAAAATGTAACTTATATGATCATTAAAAATATTAATCTATTTATTTAGTAATTATTAATTTTTATAATTAATAGAGTTTAATTTTAAGATAATTGATGTTCACAATGCTCAACTTACTTTTAGAATATATATTATAATAAATATTTTATTTTAGTTAATATTATTTGAAAACTTATTTATTTATAATGAAATTTTACGGTGTGTTTCTTTTGTTTGATTTTACCATAAACTGAAATGAGATAATTGTTTGATTTTATAACCTTAAAGATGATATCACACAAACTTACGTATAGAAAATATCTAGAATTCTAATTATCGTTATAAAAAAATAATATTATTTTATTTTTTAAATTAAATATTAAAATAAAAAGTCAAATCAACCATATAAAAATACAATACAATATCTTTACGTAAAGATAATTAAAGTTTTAAAACATAAAAAAATTATTATCCAAGTTTACAATATCATACTTGAGATTTTTTAATAAAAAAAATATAAAAATGTTAAATAAAATCTAAATTTTAGTTGGAACTCTATTGAAGATTCATAAACTGATACGTAAAAAAATAGCTATTTTGGTGTGTACTAAAACGGCGATTTTTTCATATTAAAAATACTCCTTATCTTTTACCGATCACAGCCTATTCCAACTTGGTGTAAGGCAAATTTTACGGAGAGGAATGTGGTTGGGTAAAGGAAATATAGACATATAGAAATACGTTGATTTTTAATAATTGAAAACTTGACGAGGTAGAGGTAGAGATTTTTGTAGTAACATAACTGTATGTGTGATCTGGACTAAATTTAGCATAACACAAATGTATGCGTGATCTTGGACTAAGTTTAGCGGTTCTCGAGTGCAAGGATAGCTATCAGATTGGTTCTTGAATCTATTTGAGTTCTTAAGACAGGTTAAGTAGAGTGGTGGTAGGATGTGTTTCATTTGTGCAGGAAAATTATTGACAACCTCAAGACCAAGTAAAGGATGCTTGCTGGGAAAATGTACATATTACTTTATTAGGGAGTATGGGTTCTTTTGAGTAGAAGTTTAGCTAGAACTCGTCGGAAGGTGATAAGTTTTTAGAAGGTTGGAAGAAGATTGGGAGCAGCTAGCGGGCTCAGATCATGTACAGATTGACACTAGTTTTGTGAAATGTAGGAGATATTGTTGTTGGAGTTTGTACAAATTCCAGAGGGTGATCAAGTACCACTATCTTTTCTAAGCAGCTAGAGGGGAGGATACAATGGAAATTACAACTTCGATGTAGGTTGATTCTAAAATAGTTTTAAAAGCTGATATATTTTAACTACCTTTTACTCTAGTTTTAGCCTATTGTTAATTTGGGTAGACTTTGTAAAGATGGATAATATTGATATTGATACTTTAAGTACTATTTTTTTTAAAGAGATTGAAATTTGTTATTAGTTTATTTTGTATAAGGATTAGAGCATCTCAAAATTTTTTATTAATTTAATTATTTGCTGTTAAGAAACAAAACAGGCTATTCCAACTATTTTCAATTGCCATTATTGCTTCCTAATAATTTTTGCTTATCCATTACAAGAATCATTACTTTATTAGCTTGGTACTTCACAGGTTTTAAAAGGCAGTGCACTATGCATATGAAAATTGAATTCCTATCATTTTGTGTTTTATCTCTAACCATACTTCTTAATGAGTTATATATCATTAAATTTAATCTACTTTTATCTTCATTTTATCTTTTCTTTGCCTAAATACAGTTATGATTCTATGTTGTTTGACATTTAACTTTTTAATTATGGAAGTGTTTGATAATTAACTACTTCTTGACTATGTGGACTAAAATTAATTCCATTTATCTATCACAACTGTCATATATTTTAAAGAAAAAAATAGATATGTCTCCTCTATTTTCTTGTATAGTTTACATTGTGTCTCTAACCAATTTCTCTTTTCAACAAATTGACTCTAATTAAAATCTTATCTAGAAATATTCTTTGCTCCAAAATGTTCTGGATTGGGAAAAATCTTAACATTATGAAAACTTGAAAATACTATTATTTTCAAAAAATGATATTTTGATACCAGTGTTCATCTAACTCCCATTTGACACTCCGTGTCACATGGGCCGACCAGCGAAAGAGAGAGAATGTGTTTGTTTTTGTTGTATATGAAAGGATAATTTCATCAATTTTGTCAATTTCATCTAAGTGGTTAGTTGGGTATAAGGTTGGAATAATTGACAAGTACTAATTTAATATGGGTGTCAGAATTATGAACGTAGCTAACCACTTATATGTACACGACTAACCACCTTGATAAGTTGGAATAATTAACAGACACTGATTTAATATGGGTGTCGGAGTTATGAACGTAGCTAACCACTTAAGACGTACACGACTAACTAGTTATTTAAGGTTGGAAAAACTCACAGGCAGTGATTTAATATGGGTGTCAGAGTTATAAACGTAGCTAACCACTTAGATGTACACGAAGAATCAGTTATTTAAGGTTGGAAAAACTCACAGGCAGTGATTTAATATGGGTGTCAGAGTTATGAATCTAGCTAACCACTTAGATGTACAGGACTAACCAGTTATTTAAGGTTGGAATAACTCAGGCAGTGATTTAATATGGGTGTCGGAGTTATCAACATAGCTAACCACTTAAATGTACACGACTAATCACTTTGACAAATTTGACGAAATTGATGAAATTTACGAAATTACCTTTCCGTATACAATAAAAACAAACATATTTTCTCTTTTACCGGTGGGTCCACATGACACGTAAGAGTGTCAAATAGGAGTAGAATGAATAGTGGTGTCAAACTAATATTTTCTATTATTTTCTCCAACTAAATATAGTTGCAACACACATTGTATGTTGATTTTACGATAAAAACTCCCTTTAAGATTTTCTTTCCACATCCAAACATCTAAACTATCAATTTTGAGTTGTTTACTTCCTATGACCCAAAATAATTCTTGGTCATGTGTTTCTCACTTTTCTCTTCTAGGATATTTCTCATTCTCCTTTCTCAAATATCCATTTACCCATCCCCCTTATACTTTTTTTTTTTTCTTATTCATTCAGATTCGTTAATAATTCATTAATCTCTAATCCCTTTTATGACTTTTCTTTTTTAAAAAAAAAAATTCAACAACTTATTGGCATGCCTTTTGAAATACGAAATAAGTGATACTTTCGTTGACATTTCTTTTCGTAGTTTATCAATCAAGGTTATGACAAAACAATAGATTATGTACTTGGTAAATGTTTTCTGTATTTAAGACATACTATGCAACAAAACATATATGTAAGAACATTCCACTCTTTCTAACCATAAGACAATGACTTATTTATTACGCGTGTAATCACAAAATATTTTATATAAACATTGTACTTAAAAGTTTTATTAGTCAATAAGACTCTTTGATGCATTGAAACAATTAAGGTACATTATTAGTCATTTGTCCCAGCATCCCATTTCCTTCAAAACATTATTTTTCTTTATAAGAACATCCATTTTGTTTGATAAGGAACCATCCTTATTTAAGTCATTTTATTAAATAAGGTTTGTCATCATATTCACACAACACCAATAACAATCATAAATACATAAATAAAAATCAACCAAATTACAAGCATAGAAGAGGAAATACAGAACATAATATCAAACAGGATCTCAATGGAATTTAGGTTGGAGAGGAGTTAGGTTCGAAATAATCTGTTGAAATACTAGTTAGTTAATAAAACTTTAATTGTACAAATAAGGATTGTTAACCAGGATGGGTGAGTCTGGGTAGAAGAGAAAAACAACAATATACTGTTACGTCTAGATATATTATTTTGAATAGGAAAAGTACAACGGAGGGGTCAAAGGTTTTCTAGTAGCTTTAGGCTTTAAAAGTGGCGTCTTCAGCACTAATGTGTGTTTGGAGAGTTTTGTTGATAGATTGTCCACTATTACAAATCTCTTTAGAATAGGTGTTCAGTTGAAAAGGTACCTTTGTCTGTTGTGTAAGAGGGTAGATGAGACAATTCAACATTTTTTTATCAATTATACAGTGGTGAAGGAAGTGTGGGATGCTTGTGAGAGATGATTGGGATACTGTCTGCTAGACATGAGTTTGTTTTGCCTCATTATCATTATTTTCAACTATGGATGTTATACAAAATACAATCAATTATGGAAAATATTATGGGTGGCTATTATGACTAAGACACAGGCTCATAGAAATAAGGTGATTTTTAGAAATGGGGTTGTGGATAGTGTGGAGATCTTTAGCCTAGTCCAGATAAGGGGTTGGCACTGGTTAAAACATAAAGTAAAAAGAGCTCAGTTTACTTATTCTGATTGGATCTTATGTTTGTTTACATTGTTTGAAATATTTATCTTTAAGAGGTTATAAAACTCTCACTTGTTCTTCTAGGCCTAGATTGAGTTGTGGTTGCAGGTAAACAAACAATGCTACCGTAGACGAGACCCTCTAAGATTAATTATGAAAGAACTTCATATGATAAGTAATACATTGAGTCATTATGTTTTATAATTTTAACTTAGGTTTTGATTTGCTCTCTTATGCATTTGTTTAGGTGAGAAATATTTTTTTCTTGTAATAGAATTAGAGCATCGTTAAAGTACTCTCATCTATATCATTCTTTGCAATTAAAAAATAAAATAAAATATCTTTGTAACGGTGATAAACAAGTAAATTAAGCTCTATAAGTTCCGTTAGCACACATGAAAAAAAAATATTGTAAAAATAATGTTTTTTAAGAAGATGGAAATATATATAAAATTAATAAAACAGAGAGATAAAAAAATTATTAGAGTTTGATAGATATGCATTATTATAATAATTTTATAAAATTTTATAAATCTTTTTATTATTATTAAAAGAACCTTAACCTCTTAAGTTCATACTTCAAAGTCCAACATCGAATAAAGAAGTTTCATCAATCTACTCATCATCAAAAATTGAGTAATTAACAATGTAAAAAATTATTTAACCACCGTAATTAGAAAAGTATACTAAATTATTTTCACAAACTTATATTCTTTGAATCAATCCCGAGACTACCCTTAAGCTTTCTGAAATACTTTCACAAGCATATTCTTTAAATCAATGATGCGATTAATTCTTCATCGACAATTCAGTTGCACTTAAAATGTATTGCAGCTCAGGAGAATATGTTCTTCAGGAGAAGTCCTATTCTCACACTAGCTCTGAAAATACTTCTACGGAGCATATTATTCAAGATAATGTTATATTAGTGTAGCAGGTAAACCCTAAAAGAAAAAGGAGTAATATTAGCTTATTGTTGAAGCAAACAGCACCACTAGAGAAGCATATTATCTATAAAAGTGAACTCCATTTTTTCACTGAAGAACATCAAACACAGGCAAGTTGAGTGAAGGGGCACAAAGATATTCACTTCCTAACCAACCATGGCAGACCGAGATCCAACAGCGCGGTTGATGCGGCTCTTGGATCAGATGGAGGAGGATGAAGCGCCACCACAACCCCGACGCAACCGTAACACCAGGTATCGTGCTCCTCGCAGCAACAACGCCCCATCAGCTCACAGCTCATCACCTGGCCAATTCAACAACAGTGGCACACAGAACATGTCTGGTCTCATCAACAACACTGGCTATGTCGTGGGCAATGGCAACGGATCCATCATCTCTGGTGGTTTTGACTCCTCCACAAAGAATTACCACTGATTATATGTATATATGCATGCATATCTATACATCTTTATAGTTTATATTATCTGACATGAAGACAAAATAACTGGGGCAGTTGCTCTCATCATGTTCATGAATGAGTACCTCTAAAGATTGCGAGGCCTCAATTGCCTGTCAGATAGTAACTTCCATGACCCTAATAAGTGTCTGCAATTTATCGTTTCAGTTGCCTGTAGCTATTTTCTTAATGGTATAAAATGTTATCTATTACAGGTAGGTACATACAATATTTCTCTTCTAATATTGTATTGAACTTTTTATTCAAAGTTTTATGGATGAGAAAGTTTAATTAAACGAGGAGATTTTAATCAGTCATAATTATTGTGAAGGAAACATATCGACAAAAACATGATTTGTTCTTATAATAGAATTAGGATGAAATCAAATGGGACGACTGTATGATTGAGTATCATCTTCATGTTCTTATGTAAAAGAGTGAATAATAAAATAAAAAATAAAAAAATAAAAAAATCAAATTTATACTTTTTAATAGTATTTGATTTAATAGGTTTGTTTTGTAAGATGAAATGCATCACTTGAAAAAAAAGAAAACTGTAGAAAAAATGTGTAAATTAAGATTATAATAATAAAAAATACACTTTAAAAATTTGAGTGAATTCTATGAATATTGAACAACTTACTAGAGAATGAAAAATTCTATGACGATAAAAAGAAATAAGATTTCAACTGAAACAAAATTAAGGACAAGAGACAACAAAAATAAATTTTTAAATTACTTAATAAATTAGGAATGTTTTAATAATTTAAAATGAAAATGAATATATAGATAATGAAGAAATAAACGAATACATATTCTTCCACATGCTTGTATATAATCTAGAGAATGGAATATTATTCCTATTATATACCGTTAATGCATAGATTCTATGTACACTTAATCATATACGTATTTTCTAAGTATTTAATTAATTAATATCTCTAATTAAAATGATTATGTTTATATTTTAAATTATTTTATTATAATTAATACCTATAACTTAATTTACAAATATTAATGATTTAAAATTACAATAATTTTATATTTTTTAATTAATATAAAACAAAAAAAATAAACTTTTTTTATTTTAATTTTTAATTTAAGAAGGATGAGCTGAAGTGTGGGTCCCTTCTACCCTGTCCGATTAGCGAATTAAGGAGGAGAAATCAGGCTAACTAGTTGAAAACAGCAACCAAAATTTAGAGGGCTAGCAGGCCCAATACCACTTTATGATGCCCACCTCTTCCATATGTAGATCAGCTCCTATACAATCCAATAACCCTCTCTTCATCAATTAATCCACTTTTATTTTGCAGATGCTTTACTCGTTTACCACTAACAAAGTACCATGTTTTAAGGGTTGTTTGTGTCGTTTACTAAAATTGAAACCAAACAGTAACTGCATTTTTGATATATTTCCTTTTTCATCCACACTAAATAGTTGTGATATATTTAAAGCATGAAATACTAGATTACTGACAAACTTTATTGTTCTTGCTAATTTTCTAAATTAAAGTTGTTCTCAGGTTGTTGACTTAGCACTGAGTTTCTAACCTTGGGTAAAAACACCATTTTGTACAATGATTGATATTGACTTGGTTTATTCTTTTATATCACCCTCAACATCTTAATTTTAGTTGTTATCACACACTTTGACACTCAATGATTTTTTTATCGAACACATTCAAAACAAAATTTCTTTTATAAACTTCATATTATTGCACACCATATAAGATTCCATTCATTGTTGTTAAAAAAACCTTCTCCACTCCTATGCATACAAAAATGAGCTTCAAAATTAGTAAGCAGTGGAGAAGGTATTTTGAAGCTCGTTTAAACATAGAAGGTATAAACCATACATATATTAGAAAGAGAGATCAATTATATAAAACAGGAAAAAAAATTATTATGTAATTATCATGAATAAAAATTTACATTTGATCATTAAGTAAATATATAGACATGATAACTACTTATTATTATTATTATTATTATTATTATTATTATTATTATTATTATTATATATTTTAAAATCAATATTATATTAATTAATATCCATTCATTTATCCGGAATACAAGTTTTATAATTACCTTAAATAATTTTATCCTTTAGTAAAAAAATTTGTAACTAATAATTTTTAATTAGATAATTTTATATTTTAATATTTAGATAAAAGTAATTTTTTATTTGATAAAATATAATAACTCAGAACTTTTTCTTTAAATTTAATTATGTAACTACAAAATGCATCACATGACTCACGCGTAACTAAAAAAATTATTTTTCTAATGTAGAAGATTCTCTAGTGGAGACAGTTCTACATCCATGTACAATGGTGTCAAAAAGTAGGGGGTAATATATATATATATATATATATATATATATATATATATATATATATAAGCATATAACTTTGATGGGATGTATTTGAAAAGTAGTTTCTAAAATCCTAGCAAATGGGTTAAAGAAAGTTTTCTCTAAAAAGATTTATTAAGTAGAAAAGTGAATGATTTTTGTATATGATTAGTTATGTAATTCTCAAAGTAAAGAATGACAATCTAAAGTGAATGATTGCTGTGTATGATTAGTTATGTAAGTATGACGGTAAATAATGATAATTTATGCAAATTTTGTTAGAATTAGGCACTTCTAATATTTCCTTCAAATATATACACATATCTAATTGAAAAAAAAAAGTAAAAATAAAAAAGAGAAAAAGAGAAAGAGAGTATAAAGTACATATCTACTTTGTATAATAGTGACAAATAAAAGCCTAGATGCAGCTAACAAGAAAATAAAAGGTTGGCTTGTGGCTAAAATAATCTATAAAAAAGTTTATTATATAATATAAAAAGTTGTCTTTTAGTTTTATATATATATATATATATATATATATTAAACACTGAAATCTTATAATAAATGAATTATTATTCGGATTAATGGATTATTAGAATCAAATATTACATCAATTCTAATTAATAGAAGCCTTATTAACAAATTCAACAAAAAATTCCATTGAGATAAGGGTTCCATTGAACCTTTTCTAGTTGCTATAAAAATAAAATACAATAAAATGGAATGGAAGAGAAAGTAAACAAGTATTCCTCACAGAAATAGGATTAGGAAGGAAACTAAAGAAACAATAAATGGATAACTATAATTACTCTTTTCAAGTGTAAATTTTATGGTGGCCTTCAATTTTAACGGTCCAGGTAACATTTTTAGTAAATAAATCAATAACGAACATTTATATTCATCAATTTTATCTCATGACTAATGTAAAATAAATAATATGACTTATTTTACAGGATTTTGTTATATTTGAATTTTTAAATGTTCTCAAGGATTACCTTTATTATCTATTCGTTTTTTTAAAGAAAATTCAACATTTAAACACTATATTTTCATTTTTAATATTTAAAAATAAAAATAACCCTCAAATGAATTTTTTGTTATTATAAAATATGAAATAACAATATAATTAAATTTAACCTATCTGTTATGTAATATTAAATATAATATTTATTTCTTATCAATTCAAAGTAAAGAGATTTCATTAAATACTGGACCTTTTTTTATCAATAATAAAAAAATATATACAAATAGAAACACAAATTAAATGCTTCAATCTTTATTAAAAAAGTTTTTAAAAAATTAAAATGTTGTCATGAAAGTTTATAAATGCAGTTCAAACTAAACTATGTAGTATTCCTGCCCTTATATAATATTTGCATCATTTCAAATAAAAAAAAATCTGCTAAATATAATTGTATACAAAAGATGCCCGTCAATTTGACATTTTCAGAAACGAAGTCCTATAGCCATCTTCTATAAAAGACAAGACGATGAAATGACTATCAAATTATTTCATGTAAACTTCTTGTCTTTTATAAACGTATTAGTTGCTAATTGTGCAACGGAGGTGAAATTGTGTTAGAAAGAATCATATATTTTTAATAGCGAAAATAATTACACATCGATGTTGTTGGTTGCATGGCGTTAAGTGGTTTACGTAACTACTGTGACGGAGGCAAACGTAACACGAATCACACCATGTGTGAATTATTCCTTGCTGCAGCACTAGATAATGAATATATGCTCCAAGACTTTTGGTTTCATATATCGATCTTAACAAAATAACTATGAAATGCTTCAATAATATAAACTAATTAAATGTTAGGTTAAAAGTAAGTATATCATTTAAAAAGAATAAAACTTTAAATTCTGAACTTCTTATCTTCCATATATTTGATACCATGAATAACCTTTAGACTATGGTCTTGTTCTATAAAAAATGAATATATACTCCAAAATAATAAATACATGAATGGTAAATTACTCCAAGATTAAGTGAAAAAATAAAAAGTAAACATTTAGAAAAGAATAAAACTTTGAATTCTATAGTTCATATTAATTTCCACACATTGATATGATCGAATAACTTTTAGACCATGGTGTCGCATCAAAAATGGATATATGCTCTTATCCAACCATATTATGTGTACAAGTTATAAATTAAATTGGCATAGATTTGTGTGGCCTAGGAAAAGCATTGGATTCGGTTTCTCGCATGTATATATAGGTGGCTTAGTGTTGTTGGTAATGATAAGGCAGTCCGAAAGCAAAAGAAGGTAGAGAGGAATTTGGTAGTGAGAGATCAGAATGGCTTACCGTCAGAGAATGCCATACCCAGTCATGTATAACGATGGTACTTCAGACTCCTTCAACAACCATGGGAACGGAAACCAGAATTTCTCGAATGCAAAAATCAACGCTGGAGCATATGCCGGTGATCGGAACAGGTACAACAGCTCAAAGCACTACGGTGAACGTGTTATTAACAACAGTGGCACTTTCAATGGTAATGGCAACGGAGGGTACATCGAGGGTGGCTTTAACGCCTCCACAAACAACTACTACTAATGTTGTTCTCATTTAGTATATATGCTGCACAATATGGTCTACTATGTTATGTTGTATTACCAATAAATAAATGTAAAGGTTTCCCAGTGATGCCTTACTATGTTGTAATGGCGATCATTATTAATAAAGACCTCTGATGTTGCAGTAAATTTCTTCTTTTAGTTTTATTAATATTAATATTAATATTATTAACATTATTATTATTATTATTAAAAATATTAATATTAATATTAATGTTATTAATAATACTATTAAGATTGTTAATGTTATTAGTAATATTACTTTTGATATTATATTTATTATTATTATATTGAATATTATTATTAATATTATATTTATTAATATTGATAATAATAATAATAATAATATTAATAGTAATAATAATAATAAATATATGATATAAAATTAATGTTGATACAGATGAACGGCTCAAATCTGTCTCTAATAGTACTTTTGTATAATAATAATAATAAAAATGTTATAAATAATAGAATTAGTAATAATAAATTTGATAATAATAAGTAAATACGATTTTTCTTGTGATGAGTTTAATTCTGATTTTGATTTTTTAAATATTAAAAAATATTTTAGTAGATAAAAATTTGTATAATTCTAATTTTGATTTTTTAAATGTTAAAAAAATTATTTAATCTCTTTAAATGGAAAAATATTACTTGTATCCCTGAATACTAAATTTTAAATTTTAAATTATAATTGCATCTTTTTAAACTCTTTTAGATCTCCTAAATTTTGTATTTAGAGACTAAAACCATATTTTAATAAATTTGATAGAGTGAAATAAGTTTTCATCTTTGAATTTAAAAACTCAAAAATGATTTATTCCAAATTTAAAAAATTAGAAAAATAATTAAATCTTCATTTTGAATTCTCACTCTCACCCTTACATCTCAAAACCTTTGCATAAGCCCGGCAACATTTAACTCAACAAAAAATATTTTTTATTGTATTATTTTTCTTTTTAAATTCAACCGAACATGTTATTTTGAATTAAAGAGTAATAAACATACTTGACACGGAATGCTTAAACAAGTTCAAAATATATATATATGTTTATTAAAATATCTCATGTAAAAAAATAAATAGCTTTTTGAATTATAATTTTATCTTAAAACTTCATGTATTCAAACATTATCATAGTAAATTTTAAGTTTCATCTCATCCTCTAACCCAATTATATTTATTAATTACTTGATGAATAAACTTAAAAGTACACAAAAAAATGCATATAGATAAAAAAATCAAGTTATAAATTAAACAGATCTGTTTAGAAATAAAATACATGCTGTATCAAATGTCCAGTTTTTTTTTTCTTTTAATAATTGAATGGATTACATTATAATAGTATTGTTATTATCTCCAATTATTATGCTAACGCTGTATCCACCTTTATAATTATATTATAGCGTCTTGCCCAAGCAGAGCACCGAATTCCCTAGGTTAAATCTGTAAATTGGTGGCTCAGGTAAGGGATAGTTAAGAGGAAGCAACTGAGAGTACAAATTCTTCATACCATTTACAGCCAGAATTTACACAACACAAATCAGCCCCCTTCATAACATACAGAAGCCAGACCTCCTCATATTAATAACTTGCCAGTTTTAATGACTTTATCATTTGAAAAAAGACAATGATATTCAATAGTTGGAATTAATAGAATTCTTTTTATTGAATTGTTTTCATGAAAATGGGTACTTAGCTTTGCCAACACTATCAACTAAAAATCAACACTAATTAATTAAAAATGTCCAATTTTCATCCTTCACAAAACAAACTTTAAGATTATAAATGTTAATTTAGAAGCATTAATTTTTGGAGATAGACTCTGTAACAGTTGATTAAGTGGCACAAAAATTGTTAATAAATTTTTAGTTAATTTTTATTGGAGAAAGAACTGTATGTATTTCAAAGAATCTAAACATTTATAGTATTTTCTGTTATTCCTTCTTTAAATATAGCCTATTGTCAATCTCTCAAATAACTACAACTTTATTATGTGTTGGTATTTTTTAGTCTAAATCTTTTGTTTTTAAAAATATTTAAATAAGAAAGATAACTTCTTGTGGCATTAAGATTTGACCAAAAAATATTCAAAGAAACTTAGTTAAGAATTAAACAACAAAATGTCTCAAAAAAATGAAAAATGGCAAAAAGAATTTAGTTATAACATAAGTATCTAAAACATATTAGTTACACAAATAAGTTATTTCCAAATATATTTGACAAATATTTTCATCTTAAATAATCAGCTCTCAAATCCCATATATTCATCACTTGTGCTTCCCACTAATAACTTCACTTCCACATTAAGCCCTAATACTTTTGTTTCATTAATCTAGTGAACATTAATAAAACGAAAAAGAAATTGAGTGAACTCACGTGTTCTTCTATTTGTTAAAAGATGCAATCAATATAAGCAACCAAATTCCTCCTCCTACAAATAAAAACATGGATGGAAAATGAGTAAACATTTAATATATAGTATTTAGTTTTAAACAAATATAAAAGAAATACAAAATACCATGTTGTTGAAGATATCATTCATGCTACAGGGCCACATGTGAGCTTAAGACTAATACCTCTGCCCAAACAAAATTTAAGATTATTCTTCGTCATGTAATTTATTTTTTTATAATATAATGATTAAGATAACTTATTCTTTTAAGTCATTAGATTTTACTTAATAAATAAACTTAAATATACATAAAAAAAATTACATTTAGTAAATAAAAAAGTCAAGTTATTAATTATTAAAAAAAACCATTTAAACTAAATATATACATGGATTAGGTTAGAAAAATTGAAGACTTATACGCTGTATTCCAATTACAACTTTTTGAGAAAATTTGAGGGAGAAAATCTTTGGGAGACAAATAAAAATGATAAATTAGTCAAACCACGTAAGGGAATGATACCAGCTTCAACCTAAAACCTTGTATTAAGTTGAAGGTGGCATCATTTCTTTATATAGGTTTGACTCAGTTCTTATTGTTAGAGATCTTCTTGAATGTTTTTTCCCTCGGATTCTCCCAGTAAGTGGTATTAAAACCGATGATTTGCAGCTTGGGCGAGTACAGTTTGACCATGTATCGAAAGTGATGGAGATTTCAGGCAAACGCGTCCGGTATAAGTGTCTGAACAGCTGTACAAGTCAGGGGTCATGAATAATGTACTTGGGTTTGAGAATGTTTATGCTCGAGAAAAAGTGTATCAATGTGGATGAGCGATTCTCACTTAAGAGGAGATTGTTATTCAAGTGTGAGTCTAAGTCCCACAATGAGTAAGAATGAGAAAGTTGATGAATGTATAAAAAAAAAAACCCACAAACCTAGTGCCTTAAGATTTTAGATTAAAAGTGATGTCTTTCCTTTATATATATTAGTTCTTGTCTCGTGTGAGATCTCTCCGATTTACTCCATCGAATTCTCGCAACACACTTACGCTAAAGCTATAATCCACAATATATATTATATTATAGCGTGGTGAAGAAGCAGAGCACCGGATTCCCTAGCCAGTGATTGGCCAGGTTGAATATAAATTGGTGGCTGAGTTAGTGATAATTAAGACGAAGCAATTGAGAGTAGTAGTAGTAGAAAATAGATAGATAGGAATCTGGGGTGTGATCAAGATCAGGAAATGGATTTCACAAGTATATTGAGAGCCATGCTTGAAGATATGGAGGCCGAGGGAGCAGCCCAAAACTCCAGAGACGATGTAAACTCTTACACGAACCGTGGGGATGGGTCTCAGAACATCACTGGTAGAAAGAGCAACAGTGGCAAGAAAGCAGGTGATCGTATTTATAATATCACCAATAACTACGCTACTCCCCCTGCTAAAAAGAAAACCACACCTAGAAAAAAGACTTCTAATATTTCTTATGATACAAATGAGAGTCCTTATATGAGTAATAGCCATAATTTAAGTGGAGGTTCCAGCGGAATTATAATTCTAGATAAGGTCTATCCTACGAATAAGAGTCCTAGTATAACAGACAACGGAAGAATGTTTTTCCATTCTCCAAATAGGAGTCCTGGCATAAGTAATAGCCAAGGAAATTTCAACGGAAGTATGATTCTAAATTGCTCTGGGGTGATATAAGTAATAGCCGTATTTTCTGCTCTTCCAGTAGATGTCTCCCTCGGTTAGCAATGTGGGATTACTGTGTAAAATCATGAGTCTGTTAAGAAGCTCTTAAATTTCAGTGGTTGTTTTCCTCACTGTTAACCAGTGTTGTTGCCTAATTTTATAAAATAAATAATGTAATGTTTATTTGTTTCCTTTTGGCAGAGGTGCCACTAACCTACCTCTTCATGGAATGGACTTTATTATTTTCTCCTCTTTTCTCATAAAAGACTGGTAGCATATCAACTTGAGGTCTTAAGGGTATCACATCAATTAAGAATATCTCTAAATTAGTTAAATTTGAATTATAATATATAAAAAATACTAATTTAAAAATTAATCTTGTATTAGATTAAGTTAAACCTATAAATTCACCTATTAAATTGTTATCATAATTATGTAGAGTGAATTATAATCAAGTTTATTAGATCTATTGAATATCACCATCACTTCACTTCTTCAATTATTCACAAAAATATAATCATGGGATAAACAGTGCACAACATATGAGGATTGGCCCGTACTCTAAATATAATATAATTATCAAAGAAGATAATTTTTTTACCACAATTAGTTGTAATGTCCTAATAATCGACTCTAAGTACCATTCTAACGCATAATTAATCTCCTTACTTACAAGGGTCATACTTTTCATGCCTTCCAACATAAAAGTCCACATTTAAGATATTTTAAAATAACAAAAACAATCATTCATAGCCCCCTTTAAAATAAAACCTGAAAATGTAATTGAACCCTGATCATGGTCAATGCTGGCTGAATACCAATACGATGACCCTGGAATTTCAACTAATTACTCCTCATACGGTCCAAGAGATGTTTATAGTTTTACCGGTAAGTGCTTGTAACACTTCTTATAGATAATATATTATCTGAATGCGCATCACAAACTGGAGTTTTTAGCTGAAATATGCGCGCAAAATGCATTAAGCCAATTAAAGCGCTTCATAATGGAAGAAAAATTACGACATTGAAGAATTTAGGTGAGGCACGAAATCGATTACATTTATTTTACACCATCAGAGCTTTAGCTCCAACGTTATTTATTGCTGGTACTCCCACATTGCACAGTAATCATCATGCATATGTTGGCCAGCATATACCAAATACAAGATAATTAATAACGTCAGTAGTAGTTATTGGTAGAGGAGTCAAAGCCACCCTCGATGAATCCCCCGTTGCCATTACCATTGAAAGTACCAGTGTTATTAATAACACGTCCACCGTAGTGATTTGATCTGCGAACCTTGTTACGGTTGCCGGCATATTGGCCACTGTTGATAGTTGCGCCGCTGAAATCCTGGGGACCAGAGGCATGGTTATTGAATGAGTTTGAAGAACCATTTTGAGGGATGAACCCATTGTTAAAAGAGTTTGACCCTTTGGCTGCTTGCTCAGCCTGAATCATTCCCATTATTCTCTGAAACAATTCTTCCATTCTGATCTTACTCTCTGCACCTCACTCCTCTCAAGTTGTTTTCTTATTGAATTGCACAAACCTGGCTTAATTGATAGCTACAAGTGAAAGAATCCAATTCTTATAGTTTATATGCAAAGCTACACTTAATATTATTATTAAAGTGAATTTTAAGTAGAATTCAACTTCCAAAATCAAATTGTAATATAAGTTTTGTATTTATTTTTTATAAACTATCGAAAAATCTATTTTTATTGGTATGGAATTTTTAACACATTCATTTATGTCTAACTTTTTATCTTGAGCTTTTTAAAACTTGTATCTAAAAATCTATTTTTATTAGTGTGAAATTTTCAACACATCCATTTAAGTCAGACTTTTTATCTTGAATTTTTTAAAACTTGTATTAACTTCATTATAATTGTAGTATGATAAGTTCGATAATCTTATTGTGATAAATTTTGAAATCATATTAAAAATAAATTTTAAACATAACTCAATCTTATAAAATTAGTTTATAAAATAAAATTTATATTCATTTTATAAATTATTGAAAAATTTGATTCTAAACTCTTAAAATTAACAACTTGGAGTCAAGGTATAAGAGTTTCACAAAATATATTACTATATCCAATATCAAGTGCGTTTCATGCATTCACCAGCGATATAATTTTCTCCTCGGAAGTTCTGCTTCAACCTGAAGTCTTTGACTTGAGAATATATCCGTTATCACGTGTTGCAATTTGTGTTGAGCTTCTTTGCGTTACGTCATATCACTGACGTCACGCAAGCAACAATACACACTCATGCCAAAACGGATGGACCAAACGAAACCTACCCAGCTTTAATAATTTCAATAAATGCAAGGAAGAATTTGACATCCAATTCCATTAGAATCTTTCTTTTCAATTGTTTGAGTGATGCGTTTTATAGATAGATCAGTATTTTGAGCCAAATTCACAAACAAAAATGAGATTGCTGGAACCTGTTCACATCATTGTTTCATTATGATAAAGCTTAATAGTAGTCTTATATTTAGCTCTCGTTTTAAAGCATAAGTATTAGTATTGATTCTAAATTATTAAACATTTTAAATTCTCAAAGTCTCAGTCTTGATTAATCTCACGCTTACGAGATTTTAAATTTTAGTAAATACATGTTGTAAAACTAGTGTTAAAACGCATTAGCATTCCTACAATTTTTTTAAGCATATGTAATTTTTAATTTACATTTGTTTGCTGAAGTTCTGATTTTTCTCATTCAGCTAGTATACTTACTATCTCAAAATTATAAAAGAATCAAATAATTAAACAGAAAATTTGGTAAGGAAATCCAGAATGGAATGTGAAACACTATATCATCCTCAAAGCCATATAGACTGCAAAACCTCATGAAAAATTAAAACGAAAATTTGTTAACCTTCCTTTTACCTGATAACTGGGCAAATTGAGTAAACAATTCCCTATAAAGATGAGGAAAAACGGTAAAAACCAAGCTAAAGATTGAGACGTGATAGGGTGACACCCTTTACACTCCCAATTCTACAATCACTTTTATTAAATTTTTATTTAATAATTTAACTTCTATTTTAATCAAATAACTTAATTTAATATTTTATTATTATTTAGAATCGTTAAATGGTTGTAATGGAGATTAGAAGCTGTCAAAATAGTTTTTCCAAAAAAACCCCTAAAAATTACCTGATACTTTTAAAATCCCCTTCTTTTCTTTATACTCACTTCCTAACTCTTTCTACTATTAATTTAATAACCTTTTATGACCTTTCATTACAAACATACCCTTTATTATATTTTTTTTATCATCAAAATAGTCAAATTAAGAGTTATATGCAACTCTTCCGGTGTCAAATTTCTGATGAGAAGAACATCAAGTGACAAGGATGTTAATACAATAATCTTGGGTAAAGACAAATTCTTCCCCCACCCCTATACTCTCTTCCTACATCCCCATATAAAATTTTAATTCTATAACTGTTTTTAAGAAATTACTTAAATACTCTTTTTTTATTTAGTAACTTTAAAGTTTCTGGTAGAGCATCCAGATGAGGCCATCCAGTTCTCATTTTTACCATCCGGTTTGTAAGTTGTGAATCGGACGCCACTCCGTCCGGTTGTCATAAGGTAAAAAAATTACAAACCGCTGGGTAGATCTCATCCGGTTTGTAAATTTGTGAACCGAGGTTTATATTTTTTCAATTTTTTTAGGTGAGGAGCATTAATGTACTTCAAAGTAAAAAAGAAATGAAAAGTTTATTTGCTTCTTCTTTTGTTGTGTTTACTTCTCATTCTAATTTTCAACCCCAACCCCATCTTAAACGAAGAGTCTCTACTCTCTCCTGCTGCATTTCACCAATTCATTGGTTCTTTGGGTTTCATAAAACTAAATTAATAGGCAAATGAAGAATGAAAGAAGAGTCTCCTCTGCTGCATTTTAAAAAGAGTGTCTCTTTTACTCTTTATTTCCCTTAATTAAATTAATAGGCAAATGAAGAGTGAAAGAAGAGTCTCCTCTGCTGCATTTTAAAAAGAGTGTCTCTTTTACTCTTTATTTCCCTTAATTAAATTAATTTAGTTTTATGAAACCAATCAATGAATTGGTGGAGATGAGAGACCATTTATTTAAGATGGGGTTGGGGTTGGAAATTTAGTTTTATGAAACCCTCATTTAAGACGGGGTTGGGGTTGGGAATTGGAATGAGAAGTAAACACAACAAAAAAAGAGACTATTCATCTCTTTTTTACTTTCAAGTATTAATTGGGTGGTGATAGGTAACACCTAACCAACTCCTCTGCTCCTCACCAATTTTTCACAGTGCAGTTTAAAAAAAATTGAAAAAATGTGAACCGGATGGTACTCTTATCCAGTTCACAAATTTACAAACCGGATGAAGTCTACCCACCACCCATCCGGTTTGCAATTTTTTTATCTTATGACAACCGGACGGGGTGGCGTCCGGTTCACAACTTACAAACCGGATGGCACCCCCCATCTAGTCCATCCGGTTAATAATTTATGAACCAGACGTCAAGCTGTCCAGTTCTCAAATTTCAAAAAATGATAACAGGATGGCCTCATCCGGATGCCTTACCAGAGACTTCAAAGTTGCTTAATAAAAAAGGATATTTAAGTAATTTTAACAAAAATAGTTGTGGAATTAAAATTTTGTATGGGGTGCAGGAAGAGGGTATGGGGGTGGAGAAAGAATTTGTCTTAGTAAAACTACGAAATGGAGAATGGGCCGAGCCCATCCTACAAATTTACCGTTCTTGAATAGGGAATTTGCTGAAAGCTTATCCAGAATTATTCTCTAAATAATCCTAAAATTTACTAAAATTGCTTTGTTACAGAAGCGTCTTTTGTGCAAAAATTTAAAATGTCGAATTTAAGCCAACTTAATTATCTCTCAATATATTGTATCATGTTGGTTCACAACTTCAATTTTATGAGGGAAAATTTGTTCAAAGAGAAAGGGAAAGGATTGAGAGCTTATATAACTGGACTTTATCGGGCAAATAGTTAAGAAGAATACAGTAAGGAAAAACATTTGTCATTAGAGGCATTACTGGATCCATTTAAGGAAATTTATTTTTCAGGTAAAGGGTTATGCATTTTGTAACCCCATAAATTTCAACTGTTCCCGTATACTTCTTCTGAAAAGAGCAAACTTTTCCTATTTATATTTATATTTGACAAACCCTTTCTCATTTCTTCACCCACTCATCTTCTTCCAACCTGCGTTCCACACCTTCCAAATTTTCTTCCTCCATTCATGGAAGATGTTTTTCTTTTTTTCTAACATGTTTGTGTGTAATTTCAATTTTAGATCAGAAAAGCGTATTTTAAAATATACCGATTATGTAATTTAAAATGTATTTATGGCAAATTATAGATTATATAATCTAGAATATATATATATATATATATATATATATATATATATATTAATTTTATA
>Ga0209700_105077_pt1 | contig 22747 bp, 15 predicted proteins | sample SiratroredBW_FD_187528 | JGI IMG/M metagenome (GOLD analysis project Ga0209700, IMG submission 187528) | Root nodule microbial communities of legume samples collected from California, USA - Siratro red BW (SPAdes) (version 2) | ecosystem: Host-associated > Plants > Roots > Nodule | place: USA... | reverse complement strand
GAAAGAATGTTTTTTTTTTTTTTTTTAAATAACAGGAATGATTTTAAAATACTTAAAGTCTGTGTCCAAAAGAAAGAAGAGAGCAATCTTTTAATTAAGAAAGGGTTGTGTTCATCTTGGATAAGGTGTAATAAATTTGTGTAAAGTTAAAAGGGTTAAGACATTACAATGGGTAATAATGTTGGTTAAAGTATGACATTGATATTATTAAAGCGGAAGTTATATACTAATTTAAGAATAGCATCTTAGAATTTTTGTATTTATTTGCTGAAAATATTTAATTAAAATGTAATAAAAATCGTTCGAAGGTTTTTTGTGCGGGGGCCAATGGTTTTGCATTTGCATCAATGCCCCACAAGTCCAAAATTTCTGTCACTCTTTCCTTATGTGATAGCGATTAAACCAACCTTAGACAGAGACATTAGAAAGAATGTTATAAAAACGTGGAATATTGTTACTTTTAAAATATCCAAAAATTACAACACATTTTACCTTTCAAGACAAGAAAATATTGACTTTTTATGGATTTAAGGATGTCATTTTAGATTGTAAAACAATTATGGTGACAAATTTATAATAATTCCTCCACACGTCGTCTTGAGGCTGTCGCCGCTCCGCCGTAGGTTTATGGTTTTCCTTATATATTTTAATAAATTTTAATTAGAATTAGTATTTGATAAAAAAAATAAATTTATTTTAGAATTGAATATTAGTATTGAAATATAAAACTAATATTAAAGTTGATGTTTTAGACAAGATTAAAATTTGAATTAAATGAATATTAGTAAAATATTAATAATTATTTCTACATAATTATAAAGTAGATTGAAATTTGATAAACTATAAATTATAATAAAAATTTAGTTAAAATAGAATATAGTTTTATTGTCATTTTATATTGGTGATCGAATGTATTAGCATTGTGTTTCGGGTGTTCGGCCTTTTTAGGATTTGTTTATATCTTCAATAGAATCCACATCTATTATATATATAACTAACATGAAAAATGTGAAATCTTATACTCTCTACAACGATTTTGACCAACATAAAAATTCTACACTTTCTTTGTGATCTTATGTAATATTGATTCTCAAATCAACGTAGTATATGTCTTTCATAACCGACATTGTTAATGCTGCTTTAGTGATATTTTCACAACCCAATGTTGCTTCCTACTAAGATTTAGGGAAATCTCATTTCATTTTTTCTTTTTAAAGTATTCAAACATTCAAAATTGGCAAAGTTTCATTTTTTTTCATAAAATAATTAAAATCTTCTTCATGCATAAACACTTTATATATGTATATAAATACTTACCAATAAAAATAATTTATATACAATAAAATATATTATTATTATTTTTTCTAAACAACCAAAAATAAATGAATAGTAAGGAGTACTTTAGGAATATTTCAATCCGTATACAACCTTACCCAAATCAAGTAGGAACACAAACCAAACTAAGACGAGTTCTTCCTGTATCCTAATACATTCTTCCTGCACCCTAATAAAACATCTAAATATCACAATTGCACTTATATGAGAACCGGATGGCACCCCCATCCGGTTGTCATTTGAAAAAAAATTGATAACCGGATGGCACCCCCATCCGGTTGTCATTTTTTTTCAAATGACAACCGAATGGCTTGCTCATCCGGTTCTTAATTTTTTTTCAAATGACAACCGGATGGGGGTGCCATCCGGTTCTCATTTCCAAACCAAAATGATAACCAGATGAAACGCATCCGGTTCTCATAGTCCAAATTCAAATGACAACCAGATGACCTGTTCATCCGGTTGTCAATTTTTTTTTAAATGACAACCGGATGGGGTGTCATCCGGTTCTTATATAAGGACAATTGTGGTATTTAAATTTTTTATTAGGGTGCAGGAAGAACTCGTCCCAAACTAAACCACATACCTAAAAAGTGTAAAACCAACAAATACAATAATAAACAAGATACTTAACTAGCTCCACTAAGGGATGCAAGTGCAAATGTCGCACCCACATACATCAGGACAACACAAAATACACTCCTAAAGAAGATAAACTAATAGATGTCAACACAAATAAACGTGACAGAGAATCAGAACTACACTCCTTATGTCTCGGATTCCAAATATATTCACCACTTGTGGTATATACTGTCACCTCCAACCTATGTGTACTTGTAAAACGACCAAACTCCTATCCACCCTACCCTCTCTCTCCCACCAACGCTCCTCTGGTATACTAGGGTGATCTAAACTGCATTATACCAGCAATTGAAAACACTTCAGTGGAGATAAGTACCAATCTGAATAAGAAAATGAATTTCTCGTCCATTTATACTTAAGCCATAACCAACATTTTAACTATGCTAGACACTATACCAACAATTTCATCTTCCACTACCCCACCGTTAAAGACCACCTTATTCCTATTGTTCCATATTTTTGACACAACCACCACATCCCTTTCCACACTTTATTGACACTCTGCCTTTGCCCTAGAAGACAAAAGATCTGAAAGTGACTAAGGATAGCTTCATGTCTAACTGACACATTCCCGATCCACCTCTCACACTAGTCCCAGATGTTCTGTGCCACCCTACAGGTACTGAATAGATGTTGGGCAGTCTCAATATCACCACTGCATAGTGGACAACACATATTCCCTACTTGTATTTCCCTTCTAGCAAGATTTACTCTAGTAGGTAGCCTATCAAATAATAACCTCCATGCACATATTATTGCTGATGGCGCTATTTTTAGACCCCATAACAGTCGGAATACCTCTGGGGTATGCATTAAATCCTCTCTATTCAAAACACTGTACCCAAATTTAACTGTGTAGGCCTTTTGATTGTTACCTTCCCACAACAGTCCGTCTTGGCCCTCTATGCTCCAATGAACTCTTGAGACCATATCAAGCAATTGGACTTCTAACCGCTTTTCCCATTCGCACCTCTCCCTACGCCAATCTAGGTTCCAATTGTAACACCTGCCGCTCCTAACATGCCCTAAGTCAGCGAGGTCCCCTACCAAGCTATCTTTGCATTGAGAAATTAAAAACAACCTTGGAAAAGTTTCTTTCAATACTTGGCCTTCCACCCATCTATCCTCCCAAATTCTGACATTACGCCCATCACCTACCCGCCAATGAAGTCTACAATCAAACCAATTATCTTGAGCACCTTTACCACATATTGACACAAATCCTTCCACCACGAAGACTGATTCCTTTGAATCAAAGCAACATCCAGACTCTTCCAAGAACCATATCTTGCATCCAAGATATCTCTCCAAAGACCCTTTTCTAACAACCAATACCTCTACTTTCACTTAGATAACAAAGCGTCATTAAAACATTTGATATCCTTCACCCTCAATCCTCCAGCATCGATTGGGCTACATATTGTCCTCCATTTCACCCATGCAATCTTTTGTTCTTCATATCCCCACCCCTAAAGGAACTTAGCTTGAATTCTTCTAATCTAACTGCATAAATCTATTGGGGCCTAAAGAATGACAGATAAAATAAGGGTAAAGAACTCAAAACTGACTTAATAAGACATAATCGACCTGCCATAGATAGCAATCTTCCCTTCTATGTGGCCAATCTAGATCTAATTTTATCGACGATAGGATTCCAAAACTTAACTCTCCTAGGATTACCATCAACAACCATACTTAGATATTTAAATGGTAAATCCATCTTCCTGCAATTTAAACACTTAGAAAACAGAAATTTATCTAGTTGTGAAATACTCACTGACCTAACCTCGCTCTTATGAAAATTAATCCTAAGCCTAGACACCAACTCAAACGACTTTAATATTGCTTTGACTACCAACATATTATGATATGAAGGTTCACAGAAGAATAGTGTATCATTCGCGAATTGCAACAAGTCTACCTGCACTCTCAGTGAACCCACCTCCACACCCTTAAACAAACATGCTCTTCTAGCTTCCCTCACAAGCCCAGTAAGCCCCTCAGCAACTACAAGGAATAGAAAAGGCATCAGCGGGTCACCTTGCCTAAGTCCCTTCCTTGGTTTAAATTCCTCCGTAGGACTACCATGGACCAATACAGATATTGTGGTCGTTCCATGCAGGCTTTGATCAAATTTATCCAATTACTATTAAATCCTAGTCTCCCCAACATATAGTATAAAAACTCCCAATCAACCGAATCATATGATTTTGCAAAATCAACTTTCACAAATACACCACTCTTCTTCTCCTTCTTAAGGAAATCCACCGTCTCATTAGCTACCAAAATGTTGTCTGACATACCCCTCTCACCGAGGAATGCAGATTGATTTACATTTATAACACTGGGAAGTACTTTCTTAAGCCTATTCGTCAGGATCTTAGATAGGATTTTGTACACACCACCCACAAGGCAAATAGGCCTAAAGTCGTTTAGATTAGACGAATTAACCTTCTTAGGGACCAAAGTTATGAATGAAGCATTACACCCTCTTGGAATAAATTCGGTACTCTGATAACCATGTAAAGCCATGATTATATCCTTGCCAATTATATCCTAATTCTTTTTAATAAAGAAGAAATTAAACCCATCTGGTCCAGAACTCTTCGAGCTTCCACATTGGCCTACAACTTCTAAAACTTCCAACTCTGTTATCTTTTTACATAACAAATCATTATCAGTCTCTAATATATTCTTGAAATTTACACCATCCAAATTAATCTTACCCCTTGATCTGACACCAAACCTACTCTCAAAATACCGCTTCACCTTGCATTTGACTATAGACACTTCTTCGCACCAAACGCCATCGATACTTAGTCCCACTAGATCATTCTTATTCCTCCTCCACCTAAGCCTAGAATGATAAAATCTAGAATTTGTATCCCCACTTTTCAACCAATATACTCTCGCCTTTTGTTTAAGCATAAATACTTCCTTTTCTTCCATACTTCTCAGTTGACTTAATAGATCCACCCTCTTAACTCTCGCATCTTCTTGTAGTGAGTCATCATCATCGCACTGATCTAATACCTCTAACTCCGCAAGCATCTGTCTTTTCCTGCTCTTCACGTTACTATCAACTTCCTTATACCAGTGCTTGATTTCTAATTTCAATCTTTTAAATTTTTTCTTAACACTTTTCAAACTGTTACCACTAGAGATAGGTGCTTCCCATGTTTTCGAGATTACCTCTTTGAATATTTTGAGTTATTGCCACACGTCGAATGTTCTAAAGGGTTTTTGGGCCCCAGTCAATAATGTTAGTTTTAACCACAACTGCACAATGATCAGACACCTGTCTACTCAACACGTATTGCTTAGATCTCGGCCAATGCATTAACTACTCATCTGACACAAGAGCTCTATCTAATCTACTCCTAACAGTACCGTTGGATTTGTACCATGTATACTTTCTCCCCACTACAGGAATGGCCTTCAACGCGCACCTGTCAATAAAGTCACAAAATCTAGCTATTTCACTGTTATTCACCGCTTCACTATTAATCCCCTTTTTTACATATGCACACCTGACCGAATGAAAGTCATTATTGTGATATATATGTATAATTTAAATTACTTATATTAAAAGATTTGGACAGCTCTAGTATTAGCCTCTTAGGTAAAAAGATTTGGACAGGTCTTCCTAAACCATTCAATCAAAATGTTATTATTTTGATAAATTAATGGAATTAATATATTTTGTTATATATGTTGCACCATTGCTGCAATAGACCTTAAGTAACCTGTGTTCAACACTTTAACTCGATTAAATCGTTCAGACATGTACAATCTTTAATTTTTGGTAGTAATCATCTTTATTCATACTTTATTTATTTATTTTATCAATAAAGATTGATTCAAAACAAAGCATTGATGATGATCAATTAAATATTAATATATGCTTTATTTGGAATAATCAATTAATATTTTTCGTATAAATGTCAACTAGAGTCATATATGAGGATCAAAGTACTAATTTTCAATTTTAAAGGAAAAAATTTATCATAACCAAAATTGAAACTCATTCGACATTTTACAATGTTTACACGTACTAAAAACATAAAGCCTTAGTTTTATCATATTAGATTTTTATTTCATTTTGTGGAGTGTATTTTATCTAATGATGATAAGTGCATTTTGTTATAAAATCATTGTGACAAAATAGATAGACTAGAATGAATGCACCACTTTTGGTAAGTTGCAAATCTAATCGAATCAAGCTGTTTTTGTCTTGTCAATGCACTGGACACCATATATATGTAGATAACCAAGAGATATCACCTATCTAGCTAGCTGTGAATAAAAGGGGTTAGTGTGTTATTGTGTGGTACATATCTCTCAACTTGTATAATCAACCACGTACTTTAATATGGAAGAAAGATATTTTAGTTGCACTAGAAGATTTTCACTTTAACCCTAATTACCAAATGGCATCACCCGCAACCTTGCACGTGATCTCACTGAAAAGTGATGAAAAAAAGAAGAACAAGAAAAGTTTACGTCTCAAAAGTGTCTTTGAATCGAAATAGTTTGGCGATAGATACTTCATTAACAAGTTTTAGATTTAAATTCTTCTCAAAATAAACAATTTGTAATTTGTTGGAAAAATTATGAGTAATTTACTTACTTTTAAAAAAATTGAATTGAATTTAATCTTATAAAACTGAACTATAAAGTGATCATTTACACCTAATGATATAATGTTAATTGATTTTATTTTTAATTAATACGTTATTTTCAATATTTTTTATAATAAAAAATTATAAATCAATGGGACCACTGTATAAGTCTTTTGTTAGATGGTCAATGCCTTCTTTTTCCCTTTATGTATCCAATGAGATACGAATATGAGAGAGTAATTTTGATAGACTTTTTTTTTTTGAAAAATATGCTTTTGTTAAAGGAAGCATTCGATGTGCATGTCGTGCAGTAAAAAGGAACTTCAACTGCACATGTATGTGTTCTCAAAGAGATTCTTCTTTCAAGTATCTTAAATTTTATATGATCGTCTTGCATAGTTTGTTGTTGAGCTATGAAAATGGTGGTGGACTGATCAATGTATTTGAAATTTTGAGTTATTGGAATGGTTGGTTTAAGATTAACATGGGTTGAGTATTTTTATAAAATATTGTTAAAATAATAGGGTCGAGAAATAAGAATGAGAATAAGAATTTTGAAAGAATGATTCAATCAAAAATCTTTAAGATATTTGATTTTGTGGGTATTCTTTTCTTATATATTGTTTAACTTTTTTATTTTTATTTAACGTAAAACTTAGACTCATATTTAAATAATTAACAGATATAAACTGATTGTATTTGAAACTTGAAATTTTTTCACATAACTTATTCAAAATTAAAATTAAAGGATTATGTAACCAATCTATAATTGAAAAATAACGTTTGGAATTAAATAAATGTTATTTCTTAATATATATAGAAATAAACAATTTGATTATGTATATTAAGTAACAATCGAAGAACTAGACGAAATTTTTTTTTATATACACAAATAAACTTTGAGCAATAACATAGATTAGACTAAAACGAACTCCATTTTTTTAAAACTAACTTAAATGGTAGTACTTGAAAACACATTCTCATGGCCCTAGAGGATATTCATGCATCTGTCTTTGTAGTTTCATGGGTTTCTGAAAAGGATTCTAAACATAAGTTGAGGAAACTCATCCGTAATGTATTAGTTAAATTAATAAGTTCTACTAAATAATATATGATATTCATTATATTCATGAAATAGAAGATAAAAGTTCTATTATTTAGTAAGAGTCACATGGATTTAATCTCATAATAGAAGATTTAGTCCTTTACCTTCCACCAAAGTTTCATTTTTCCGAACTTAAATTCTGTTATAAGGTTGACATTGATTTGGTGATATTCTTTCCCAAAGTCAATTTTAGTTTCTGCACCACACTCTGAAGCCGAAGGTTGTTTTCGAAATGTATTCGTAAGTGATTTAAGGTCACGGTTACCTACTAAAGTGACACTATTTTGTTATTGTTTACAAACATTTAAAACTAAAACCTACCTCAACCAATTTCCCCAGGTTTTCACACGCCAAAAAAAATGGAAGTTGTAGCTGCTGCGTCACATAAAAGAGATAAGGAGCAAACTTGGTTTTATGAAAACAAAGATGTGCAGGTGGGAATAAATGGGTACAAAAGTAAAAGCCTTATCAAATCCGTTACTAAAATAATAACCCATTGGCCTGACTCTTTGTGGGTCTGATCAATTAAGTTTTCGAAATTACTTTCCGTGTCCTCTAAATTTGAACCTGTACCCCGTAAATTTCAATCTTCACACACACAATTTTCAAAATAACTATTTCATCCTTCTTTTAAGTGACTTATTAATTATCCGTTCTAGAAATTTTTTTTGAACATAATTTTTGAAATTCATGAAATATATTGTGAAACATTCTTTTGAATAGGATAATATTTTTGAAACAAGATTTTCATAATAAAATTTTCGGAATGCATAAGTTTTTAAGAACAAGATTTTCATAACAAACTTTCTAGAACGTAAATAATATCTTTCAAAAATTTAGCACATTATTCTAAAAGTTTTTAAAATGTAATTTTCGGAATACGTGAAATACATTCAGAACAAACTTTTTTGAACAAGATTTTCAAAACAAACTTTCTAGTTAATAGTTAGAGTAGAATTGATTTGTATGTCAAGTTATGGTTTCATTATCATAACTAATTGTTCTTGTATAAATTTTATTGTTTTGTAATTGTGCAATGTACTAAGTTGACTCTTTCAATTGTTCTAACAACTTTTTCATTTGTTTATTAGAATTATTGAGAAAGTTATTTATTTTCATGTTAATGGCTCAAGCTTATATTTAAAAGTATCGTCTTATATGAAACATATTAAAACTTGTCAGATAAACCTTAAATTTCGCGTCAAAAAATATTAAGTATAAAAACATAACCTTCGAGATAATATGTAAGGATTTGAGTTATCATAATGATTAATCACCGCAAAGCTAATAATTATAATGTAACCAATCTCTCTAACGTCAATCACTTTTTATTAGCATATATGATTTTCTAAATAATCCAATTCTAGAATATTAAAAATAATAACTTTTGATAATAATATCACAATTTCTATTTACCAACCCCTAAGTCATTAATTATAAAAATTAATTTCTTCTGGCCCACACTTAAATAATTTTATTTTATTTTATTTTTTATCTTGTTGTCCGCTAATGTCATGCATACAATTATTTATATTATGTTATCTGTAGTATCGGTGTAATCTACCCTAAACTTGTGTTATTTTATTCAAAATACAATTTGAATGTCTCATTTTGTCTTTGCCAGGTCCTACAAGAACCATTTTTATTTTTATTTATTTTAATTCACTATTAGTGTGTCTATTTAGAGTGGACGTAACTCCTTAAAAATTTAGTGTTCTGTTAGATTGGGTATGACCGACTTCAATAGTATCCCTTACATGGTTGTGACAGCTAATTTACAACATTCTTCTAGTACATTACTATTACAATATATGTTAAGTTACCAAATTTATGATGCATTGGTATGACTATTTTTTTATGGAGAGTATAAAAATTGAGGAAAATGTTGAAAAAGGGCTCAAATTTTCCTTATACGCTCTCCCTTGTAAGATAAACCATCAATAAAAGAGTTCAATATATTGTTAGAAGAATATGCAAAATAATAACAATATGAAATGAAAATTGAATCTATAAAATACAATAATCACTAAACATTAGTCACAAATAAAAATATAATCAACAACACGAATTTTAACAAGACGATTGTAGTTATTCTTACAACCACCCGATCTTGAATGTCTCTACGTATTAGGATTTCTTAATATTACTCAACAACACAAATAAGAGATTAGGGTTTTTAAGATTATTTACCAACTCATTTAAGATCTGACGTTAAAGCTACCAATGACAACCAAAATGCTTGATTTAGGAAATATAAGAGTTTAGAAGAAAGGAGAAACCAGAGAAAGAGGCAAAATAAAACATACAACGCACGTTTTACTGAATCACTTTATTAATTATTTCTTTGCTTACATCAGCTCAATAAGCGTCAATCAGATCGATGCTACCATCTCAATAAACAAAACAACGGTTTACCTGATACTAACATAATAAAAGTTTAATTTTTATTTCAATTATTATTTTTATATTACATTTTATGTTTATAAGATTGAAGCTATAATTTATTTATTTATTTTAATCATGCTTAGTGTTAGTTTAGAGTCGTTTTGATTGACTCAATTTTTTATAATTAATTGTGTCACCTTAAAGTCAACTTGACCAACTCTATAAATATTCCACTGGTAACTAACCTCTATACATAACATTTTTGTAATGTCTCCAACTTTACGCTTCGAGTAACAATATTTTAAATTTTAAATTTTTCATCAACCTGTTAAGCTGTTTTTCTATTTAAAAATAAATTACATCTATCTTAAAATTTTGATATAAAATATACTTAGATGACTTAAACGTGCATAGTTAAATAAAGTGTTGTTCTCTTATATTTGCATCTTAATTAATTGTTTCTCCTACGACCATGCATGCAGGGTGGTAGAGGTGTAGAGAAGTGCGGTGATCCACGAATCTCACGAATTAGTCCTTGCCAACAACGCTAATGACTTGTAACATTCGACGCCTTGTATTTTGCTTTTATTTTTGTTCTTAACGTTTTGAATCAGTAAAATTGCTTGAGTAGGGGACCAATTTGTTTGTGGTACTGTGTTTGTTACCATATATTTGGTGAAAAGTTCAGACCCACCAAAGCGTGTAGTTTCTTTTGTGATTGACATTGATTTCAATGGAGAACATTCTGGGTCTCATCAAACTTCGTATCAAAAGAGGCTCTAATCTAAAAGCTTGCGACACTCGTACCAGTGACCCTTATGTCTTTGTCACCATGGCCGAACAGGTTATAAGCTAGAATATTTTCCTGCTCTTCATTGGTTATTGTGTTTGTAAAGTGTTTATCGAAACAAATACTATTCCATGGATGATAAAAACCTTATCTTTTTACTTGTTTGTTTTCTATAACTTTTAACTGTTCTATAGCTATGATTCTTTATAAGTGGCTATTAAGTAATATGTGTGAAAAAGAGCTTCACAGTTCTATCTTAGTTCTTCACAGCCAGGTTTTCCATGTGCGTTTGTGCGCGCGTGACATTTTTCAATGTATTTTAATCTAAAGTGGAGGAGTGGATGCAAATTTTTTTCTGACCTATTTTTTGTCTCCTATTTCTGAAGCAAATTATTTTGAAGTTAATGGAGTGATTGAAATAAAAGAATGTTTGCTAAATGTTAGCAACATTAAGTTGAATCTAATATCATGCTTTTCATTAACCAATGATTAAGTTGCTACTTTGAATTGCTTGATCTGAAGACGTGATCTCATATCGATGCAGCAACTGAAAACTGGTGTTGTGAAAGATACCTGTAATCCTGAGTGGAATGAAGAACTGACACTTTATGTAAAAGATGTTAACACTCCCATACTTCTGGTGAGTACTGAAAAACAGTCCATATCTTGCATCAGGCTATAGTAGTCTTGTGTTAAATTGATGATCACTTGGAACTGTGTTGTTCTACTCAGACAGTTACAGACAAAGACACTTTCACAGTAGATGACAACATGGGCGATGCAGAAATAGACTTAAAGCCCTATCTTCAGTGTGTGAAGATGGAGTTGAGAGATCTCCCAGAGGGTCATATAGTGAAGAAGGTTCAACCAGATAGGACTAACTGCCTTGCTGAAGAGAGCAACTGCATATGGAAAAACGATAAACTCATCCAAGAGATGACTTTAAGATTGAGAAATGTCAAGTCTGGGGAAATAACTCTGGAAATTGGGTGGGTTACTGTTCCAGATTCAAAAGGCTTATCACAAGTTCAGTTTTAGGTATGCTTATTACATGAAACTTTTGGAGTAAAATCTAAAATTTTGCAAGTTCCACAAATATCTGTCCTATTAATAAAGTATTTTAGCATTTTTTTTTTCTCAAGAATTTGGGTGCTGATAGTGCCACCAGCTTGATCAAAATTAAGGAGTCAGCATTTAAGAGAAGTTTGCAAAGTTTGTACCCTGAAACAAAGGACAAATTGGTACATTTCTGATAAACATATATTACAGAGGTAATTAAGGGCACTGTGAAGGCAGTGTAACACCAAGATAAATTCGGTCAATATGATTTATACTGAGACTGGTCTTTCACACAACACAATCAAGTACTTCGATTTGGAAATTATAAGAAAATGGCAATGTCTAACTTTGGCCTAAGCACACACAATTTAAATTCACCACAAATTAAATGTCAAGATGTTATTTAGTACTTTTTGGTTAAAGACTACGTGTATTTTTACAACCGGGAATGAGCCCTCGTATTCGAGCTTTTTCCTTACAAAATGTCAAAATTAATACTTTATTAAGGAGAATGTTAAATATACTTTCTTTGATCGTATAGTAAATTAATACTCGTCTTTCTTTGCTTTTATTTTGGAAAACTACACTTGGTGCTTTTATGTTATTTGACTTAAAAACATAATTGTATTTTATGTATACCAACAGAAATAAAATCTAGAACCTATAAGGAAGAACTTGTTTTTACGAGTTTTCAAAAGGGCTATAATACTTTGAATATCAACAATTTTTTACAATCACTTCATAATTATTATTTTCTCTTCATTCTTTCTTTTTTTATAAATACAATCTTTTATTTTTATAATGACTATAATATATTTAAAAGTAAATTATGTGGTTGTTATTTTTATTAAATCATTATTTTCCTTTTCAGAATGATAAGTATTAAAATTTTAAGTTATATTTTAAAGATATAAATTAAAATTTTAACTATTTAGTTATTTAGTTTTTAAAATTATCATTTGTTTAAGAGTTTATTTTCTTGTCTTTTACATTCTCTCTAACTTTTTTGAAGTAACTTTTCATTTTTTTTTCTTAATCAAATATTGACTAATTAGGAAAAAGTGACTAATATAAGTCATTTCTAACATATCAAAATTTGATTAAGCTTACTTTTCCTTGTCTTCTTAGCTATTTTAGGATTTCAAAGATTCAATCATTTGAGAAACTGATTAACTCACTAGTTGAAAAGATAAATTGATGGCACCATACATTATAAGAAAATCAGTGTCAATGTTTGAGTTAAGAAATTTTTTAAAATACATGAATTTTATGGTTTTTATAATCGTCGTTATAGTCACCTTACAACAGTTTCATTTGAATACGACGACTTATATATGATCATAATGTAGCAAACACTTGTTTGTTTTTTTTTTTTTTTTTTTTTTTTTTTTTGTGTGTGTGTGTGTTGTGTTGTTCATTCTATGTTGATTTCTTCTCTACGTCATTGCTTTCATCTTGCGTTGTTATTATTACCATAGTTGGTTGTCTGTAACTAATTTTTTGTTTGGTGTCCTTTACTTCCACCTCTGGGCCACCAACATTATTACCACCTTGTGTTGTAGCGATCAACATTGTTTTTCATTGCAATTTCATCTCTATTGTTACTGTCACCTCCACCATTAATATTGAATGGTCTTAATTCATGTTTGTTTCTCCTCTTATTTTTTTATTTAAATCTACTTTTGATATTGTGAGATTATTTTCTATAGTAAGAATTTTTTTCTTATGTTATACTCGATTTTTAAATTATATTTTGATTATATTGTAATTGTTTTTATTGATCAATTCTTTGAATGCCTAATATAGGGTTAGAGTGTTCGACCTTTGACAAATTATATTTTTTTGACAAATTATATTTTTTTATTTATAGAAAGTTCACATTGTAAATTTTATGTTGCCGAAATTTAAAAAAAAATACACATAAACTATGAAACTCGAAATAATTCCATAATTTTATTTAACATCGAAATTACATTATTGTAATAATCAGTTTGATAATATTGTATTATGTTGCGCGTTTATTTATTTTATTACATTAAGTGAACTTTAGTTTTCTATTTGAGATTCAGTATAAAAATTAAATAGTATTTTCAATTTGGAAAAATCATATGATTTTTTTATATGTAAAAAAGAATAGGAAGTATTAACAATCAATATTGAATCTTGAATTGGCCGGTTGTACAATTTGAAAAGATTAATCATTTTTTAATAATCCATTAGTAAGTATATTTTAATCTACATTTCATATATTTTATGAAATTCAATTCATTGTTATTTTGCCTTGATATTTGGGTGTACATTTAATATGGTTGATCATTGTTTTCACTTTGTTTAATCTTAGAAGCCAACGTGAAAAGTTACAATAATTCTGTGAATTACAATAACGTTTAAGTAAAATTTATCTATTAATCAATTATAAAAAGAGCGAATCTTATAGAATAAGATAAATTCATACATTTGATTGAAAAAAAAAAATAAGATTTAAAAATATTTAGACAACACTTGATACAAATGATGGATGTACAAAATGTATAAATGGATCAAGATTGGATTAGTTAAGCACACATACAGAGGAGTAAAAAAATTTATATAATTTGTGTAACATATTTTTCGTAGTAGTGTTGATGAAGTTTGGTTTTTATATCATTTAATTGTTTGAATGAGAGAAAATTAGATGTTACCAAAATTAGGGAGTACCTTCTGGTGGTGACTTTCTTTGATTATACAATTTGGACATGATGAATTATTAATTTCACCAAAGGTGTACCAAATTGAAGAATTTATTCATTATGGATGACCAATTAGAGGAAGACCAATTAGAGACCATGACTCAATGATATTGAAACATAGTCCTTTTCTCAATATAAAATACGTTTAATGGTGTAAAAACTCCATTGTATCATGAATCAAATAACTTCACATAGTTGCCACCGATATTAAGATTAATGAATTTGAAGACAATCATTGAATGAACTAATAGAAACTTCACAAAATTACTTCTTTTGTTGAAGCACATGCTTCCATGAGGAAATATACTATCTAATTGTAATTATAAGGCAATGGAGATACCTTATATTTAGAGAGTATTGAGTATAAAACTATGCATGTATGTCCTAAGGATTGTATGTTATACAGGAAAAAATTTGAATGATTGAAAAAAGTCTGAAGTGTGGGTTATCATGTTGTAAGATACAAGACCAAGATCAAGTAAAGTCAGTAGTGGTGAAAGGACAAAGAATGCACCATATGAAGGTTTTGTGATATCCACCCATCATTCCAAGGATTAAATATACACTGCTTGCTTATTTTTTTATGTCAATTAAATGTGTTAATTAGGTTTGTATTGAACTCTAGTATTATAAACAAATTGGAGACTATAAGTGTAACTATTTTGTAATATAATATATGAGAATCATTAGATAAAAAAAGAGATTGACACGGGGTAATTATTTTTAGTTAGTTCATTAATAAATAAACTATGTCTAGTTTGTGAACTAATTTCAAGTTATCATGTGTAGCGGTATGTCATGTGTTTGATCTCTAAAGCCATTACACGTGTTAAATTAACATGAAGAACCTACTTTATTAACTTTTATAACACATTAATATATATATATATATATATATATATATATATATATATATATATTACAATTGTTTCTTCACTTAGTTCTTAATTTTATTTTTTTAATTATGGTTTTTATATTTACAAATGTTGACATTTAGAATACTTATTTATAATTACTTTTTATATCCTTTATTATATCAAATTATATTAGAGCTATGAATTTCTTCTTTTTAAATTAAATGACAATTTATGCTTTGACATAATATTGTTAATTGTGAATTGATTGTATAATAAATTTGATATGTAGGTTATCAAATTGAGGTAAACAACATAAACCAAGAATAACATATAAAGAATAATAGACACACAATTATTTCAATTGAGATCTTATAATCAGTCAAACTCACTTTGGGTCCTCGTACTAACTCACTTTATATAGAATGCTTTGAGGGTTGAGGCTTTTTTAACCCACTCATTTTATGGGGGCATTAAAAGGGAAGTTATTAGGAGAGGTTAGAGTTGTCCATGAGTAATGAGTTAAATTGACAACTCTAATAAAAGTAGACAATTTATTATAATTTTTTTAATAAATCAAATTACTCTATTTAAAATTATATTAAAATTCTATCCTAAGTGCATATAATAATAATATGATAAATAATTTGTGAGTATATAAAAATATGTATTTTTTTAAAATAAAATATAAAATCTATTATTCTATTTAAAATATAATTACATGTTCTGTGATTTTAGTTTACTAAAAGTATTATGAAAAAGTGACTGTTATATGAAATAAGAAGAAACAATAACACATAAAAAACAAAATAAATAACTAATTATACAAAAAGTGAGAAAACATCTTAAATAAGCTATTACATGACAGTGACTAAGATTAATCTTTAACTAAATTAATTTGGAAGAAAAAAAGTAATAAGACAAGAAATCTATAATTTACATACTATACTAATCAATAATTTATTATTTTACTTATGAGGATCTACACTTTTTTAACACACAGGTCTTGAAATATATGACAAAAGAATCTCTCCTTTAATCTCACCATCATCTACTGAATGTCACTGCTATAATTTTTTTTCTGAAAAAATGTATGGCTTTGCTTTTGTATTTTTGTTCATGGTTTATTTTGAGAGATAAATATGTGAGTGTGTGACCCTAAACTTACATTTAAAAAATAAAATAAACATGTCCACTACCAAGCAGATATTAATTATATGGTTCTCAGAAACATGCAGAGACTCCGAATTTCTTGTGGTCCTTTCTGAGACTTCACACCGGATATCGCTGACTACTTCAAAGTCTATTAGTGCTACTTATAGTTTCTGCTTTAGGTATCTTGAGGTTCAGAGAGCACAATCATTTCCTGTATAGAAGAATATGAATTTTGTGCATAAATATTTGATTCCCCAGATTTTCATCCAAAACATGTAAAGAGAAAAATCCAGTTCTGCTGCTGTTAGCTCCACTTACTGATAGTAATTGTTTCGGTATTTCAATTGACACTAGCCACAAACTCGGTCAATTGTGTGTTTGAACAATGGAAGTGAGTAATGCCAAATAAATTTCATGAACACGTTTTGGATACACAAGTAGCATATGCAGAATATACCAGGTGTTCAGTTTATTAAGAAAATATCACATGCAACTCAATCAATTAATGACACAACGATTGGCATATAGACAAAAGGGTGTACAAAAATCTTGGGAGTTTGTAAGTTTGTTAAAGATATTTTTTTGTTCCTGAGATATTGGATTTGTAAGGTTATGGTTTAATGCTACTGCGTTTACCTTATCTCCCGAAGCTTGATTTTTATTCAAACAAAGCAAGAGTGCCAACAAAACAAACAATGGCTGCTTCTACTTCTCCAAACTTCTCAACATCTTTGCACAAGAACACTCACAAAACGAAGTTTCCTTCTTCAGCAGGGAAGAACATACTGAATAACAAAGTTGGGTTCTCATTTTCTGTGCCATTCAATAAATCAGTAGGTGTGAAAACCTTTGGCACTGCGAAGTATGACGAAGTTGTGGTGGATGAAGAGTTGGACAAGATTAGGAGGCTTCAGAATGGTTCAGATGTTAGAGGAGTGGCATTGGAAGGTGAGAAAGGCAGAAAAATTGACCTTACTCCACCTGCTGTTGAGGCAATATCAGAGAGTTTCGGGGAGTGGGTTATCAATGGCTTAGAGACGGAACGAGGATACCCTGTAGAGAATGTGAGAGTTTCTCTTGGACGGGACCCTCGAATCACAGGGTCCAAATTGAGTGTTGCAGTCTTTGCAGGTCTTGCTCGTGCAGGTTGCATGGTGTTTGACATGGGACTAGCTACCACACCAGCTTGTTTCATGAGCACAATATTGTCTCCATTTGCCTATGATGCTTCAATCATGGTAAGTTACCAATAGGAACAATTTGTATTTGGTTCATGCTACTTTATTTTATGTCCTCATTTTCTATAATCCATTTATGTTCAAATATATATCCTAACAAAATACTAAAATTGTAGCTTCAAGTTGTCCTATCATTGGGATCAAGGTGAAAAACTAGATTTGAAGACTAATATTGAGAGGCTTATAATATAGATGTGTTCTGTCACCATCAGAGCCTAACACAAATGCTTCGTATTAATTATGTATTTTGTGATGCAGATGACAGCATCCCACTTGCCTTATACCCGAAATGGTCTGAAATTTTTTACTAAGAGAGGTGGACTGACTTCAAAAGAGGTGGAGGAAATATGTGATAAAGCTGCTCGAAAATATGCAAATAGGATGGCCAAAGTGTCTACTTTGCTTAGTGTTCTTCCAACAAAAGTTGATTTTATGAGCACTTATGCAATGCACCTACGAGAAATCATCATAGAGAGAATCAATCATCCTCTGTATTATGAGACTCCACTTCTGGGATTTCAGGTTTCACTGATTACCCTCTATAACAGATAAATAGTCATTATTTCTTTTAGTAGTTCTTTCAAAGTTTCTTAACAACTTTATACCACAAAGTAATAGCTTAGTTTGTTGCTAAAACTTGATATTTGTGTGTTTAAATTGAGGTCTTCATATTCTTTTGTCATTAGCCATTCAAGCTTGAAACTTTCACTCTGATTGCAACGAAAATGAACTAAATGTGCAGATTATAGTTAATGCTGGAAACGGGTCAGGAGGATTCTTCACATGGGATGTGTTGGACAAACTTGGTGCAGATACCTTTGGCTCTCTGCATCTGAACCCTGATGGGATGTTTCCGAATCACATTCCCAACCCTGAGGACAAAACTGCCATGGCACTCACCAGAGCAGCAGTGTTAGAAAACTCAGCTGATCTTGGAGTAGTTTTCGACACTGATGTGGACAGAAGTGGGGTGGTTGATAACAAAGGGAACCCTATAAACGGTGACAAACTCATTGCTCTCATGGCTGCCATTGTGCTAAGGGAACATCCAGGATCAACCATAGTGACTGATGCTCGCACAAGCATGGCACTCACCAGATTCATAACTGATAGAGGTGGTCACCATTGCCTCTACCGTGTAGGATACAGAAATGTCATTGACAAGGGAGTTCAACTTAACAGTGATGGAGTTGAAACACATCTTATGATGGAAACATCTGGCCATGGTGCTCTCAAAGAAAACCATTTCCTCGATGATGGTGTGTTCAACTTATTAACATAGTTTACTTTCATGGTTTTAGTTTCTCATGTTGTTATACATCATGTTTCTTTTTCCTTTTTTCTAAAGGTGCTTACATGGTGGTGAAAATTATAATTGAAATGGTGCGGATGAAGCTTGCGGGATCAAATGAAGGGATTGGTAGTCTTATAAAAGATCTTGAAGAGCCCTATGAATCAGTAGAGCTTAGGATAAATATTGTGTCTGAACCACGACATGCTAAAGCTAAAGGATCAGAGGCCATTCAAACATTTAGAAACTACATTGAGGTATATTTTTTAAGTCCTTGTTTCATATTTTAAGCACATAGTGATGATCATGAATAGAAACTATAAAGAGTTCATTTGTATACAGGAAGGGAGACTTAGAGGGTGGGAGTTAGACTCATGTGGTGATTGTTGGGTGAGTGAAGGGTGTCTTGTAGATACAAATGATGATCCAGCTCCCATTGATGCTCAAATGTACAGGTGGAAATAAGTTAAAGAAAGTTGAAGCAGTTCAACAATTCTTGTTTTATATTTCTTCATGATTTACTCACCAAAACAGTTTTATTATGGTGAATTCAGGGCAAAAGTGTCAAACGATGAACATGGACAACATGGTTGGGTTCACATGAGGCAGAGTATTCACAATCCTAACATTGCTGTGAACCTGCAATCATCTGTTGCAGGAGGTTGCTTGTCTATGGCACGAGCTTTTAGAGATGAGTATGTCATTTCTCTAATTTAACAATGTCTTTAAAAGCATTTGATTTGGTTCCTTGACTTTGCTTATGCAACCATTGTAGGTTTCTCAAAGCAAGTGGAGTTTATACATTCCTAGACATTACCCAAGTTGATAAGTTTGCTGAAAATGGCTCCATAGCTCAATGATTTGCAACTAATGTAAATGTGTGGCGTACGAATGGCTTCATCAAAGCTCAATGATATTCAATGACGTTTTCGAAATCAAATCGTCTAAATTTTCTCTGGGTCAATTTACATATTCAGGAATCAAACTTCAACTTAGTCACATTTTTCTAAAGATTCAAACAATTAACCATCTCAATTAATCAATTAAATCTAAATTGAATTATCATTTAATTTAAATTTTATTTAATTATCAAATCATGATTCAATTAATTCTTAATTTGATTTCTAAAATTAGAAGCATAAGTTGTAATCACAAAGTACTGAAGTTAAAAAACTAAACAAATTATATGTGTGTAATATGCACGAGTTCTTTACAAAAATTTAGCAAATCTGCGTTAACTTCTAAAAATTGTAGAGAATTCTATTTCCAGCAAACCATATATCTATTTTGAAGCCTTAAAAATATAGAACTCAATGTAACTAGCCAAACATAATATTTATAGAAAAAAAAATGTTATGACAAAAATTGTGAACAAATGTCATGAGTTAAAAATACAAAATTAAAACAAATATATACATTACATCTAATTTATAACTACTTAAAAATAAAGTATATGGAGAGTGTTTTCAGTCTGCAATAAAGTTATAAATATGTGCATAAAATGTGTCATCATTCCTACACCACCCAATGTCAAAACATGTATATTTGAAGAAGCCTTTATGATTCAAGGATTATTGTGGGCTTCAAAGACCATAACCCATCTTTGATTTTGTTTTTCTGGAAAAGGGACTTATATAAGAGTAAATCCATCTTGCCATGTTATGTAAGTGGAATGTTCCTTAGACAAGGAATGAAGAATATGAGTATTTTAAATTTTATTTCTTTTTTGTATTCTATTTTGTTAACCTTATTAGACTTGGCGAACTGCTATAAATTAAGATGATATCTACCTAATAAGAGTTAATATCTCGATATGCTAATATAACTACATTCATTTAGCAATTGATATAAAAAAGAATATTAATTATGTGATACATTTGGAGCATCCTAATAAAGGCCAATTCAATTAAAGATCCATTAAGAGACCATAAATGCATTAAGATAGTGGTAGACATTATTCATTAATTACACATTTGTTATTGTTTCAAAGTTCTAACTAACTTTAGTGTAAGAGTGTTGTTGTAAGCAATCTTGCATAGAATGCAAGTCTAGAATATCTTAACAGGAAATAGAATAGTATCTCAATTAGATAAGGAAAATATCATCTCTAATAGGAAATTTGAGTATGTGGTCTTATGACGTTATGTCAACCCTTATAAGAACATATGGCACACATTTTTGGGTCAAGTTGAACTTTACTATATCACATGTTATCAACGAGAAAATTGCAAAAGAGCGAACCTGAGCATCTAAAGTATCAGAAAATCACATGATTGAGATAATTGTGATGGTTGAGCTTAGAAAAGAACTAAAATATTGAGGAAGAAAAGCATTTAGTGCACAAAATGCACAAATAAGGAGAAAGTTGGAGGAGGGGAAAAGCATTCCTTATCCTCTAAATATTGAATAAACAGAGAAGAAATTAGAAAGGCTCAGCTAAACACACAAAGGACCACACATATACTTATACTTCATTGCAACAGGGGATCTAGTTAACATCCTTTCATCGACGGGCGTCCCAACCGGGATCACGACATAAAAAAATATAAAAAAATATTTTAAATAGAGAATGGAGTCACCACTATAGTTTATTATTAGAAAACTATAGAAAAACAAAAAATAGAATGCATATGAGCCAAATTTAAGATTTGGGAGTCGGTTACGTCTGAGAAAGGTGTTACCACTCCACAACGCCTGTCTTAAGATAGTACCTTTAATGAAATAAGTAACATAAGTGTAGTTTTACAAAATATTATTTTTTCCAACAATAATAACAATGGAGATACAATTAAAGACAAATAAAAAATACAAATAAAAATAATCAAACAAACAAATATAATAAACAAAGATATAAATAAAATAAAAATAATAAATAAAAATAAAAAAGATGCAAATATAATAAAAATAAGCAAATATGCAAATAAAATAAAATTAAACAAAGAAAATACATTTTTTATTTTTTTTATTCCACAAGGATTTATCTTTCATAAAGAAAAATCAAGAATAATATAATTCTAATTTAAAAATTTATATTTTTTATTTTGAGGTCCAACAAAAATTTATCTTACTCCTATATATTTATATTCAAATGAAAGATCAGGGATTACGAAATTCTCATTTGAAAATTTATATATTTTTTATTTATTTTGGGCTCCCACAATTTTTAATAATATATGCTATTGAGACATTATTGGTATTCACACTGGACCATACTATGTAAGAATAAAACATGTTTATATAAAAGGTAAAAAATTAATAAATAAATTTAATAAAGACATTCATTTTAAATGTGAAATATTTTACAATTTAAAAAATTTGTTAATATGAATTTTAAAATAATTGTTAGATGATAGTGTAAATTACTTTATATTAATGATATTAAAACATAATTTAGTTTTTTATAATATGTAATTTATGCCACTAATAAAAAGTTAACAAATAATCTGGATATAAAATAAAATTTTATAAAAGTTAATAACTTTATTATATATATATATATATATATATATATATATATATATATATATATATATATATATATA
>Ga0209700_105076_pt1 | contig 22751 bp, 12 predicted proteins | sample SiratroredBW_FD_187528 | JGI IMG/M metagenome (GOLD analysis project Ga0209700, IMG submission 187528) | Root nodule microbial communities of legume samples collected from California, USA - Siratro red BW (SPAdes) (version 2) | ecosystem: Host-associated > Plants > Roots > Nodule | place: USA... | reverse complement strand
TTTTTTTTTTTTTTTTTTTTTTTTTTTTTTTTCACTCTCTTCACAATTCACAGTGAAGAAATTTAGAATTTAAAAAGTTTTTTGTTTTTAATGAAAAATGAATGTAAAAAGAGAAAGTAGAGTATGAATTGGAAAGAGAAAGAAAGGAGATTAGTGAAGGAGGAGAGGTGGGGGATTAACGAGAGTTTAGACAGTAATGAATTTAGGTTAATATTGGAGACTGAAAGACAGCTAAGAATGGAATGGAAGCGCGAGTTGAGATTTACAGCAGCCGCAGCCAGCCGCAGCCGCAAAGCAACGCATGGCACCGCATGAGGTAGAGAGAGCGCGTCTTAATTTGGGTCGCAAGCCTTCATTCGAACTTTGAAGCCGAAACAGAAAGAGCCTCTATTTACATTTATACATTATAAATAAAAAATAAAAACGGAAAAGGAGAAAAAAAAAGGGTAAATAAAGTGAAATAAGGGGGAGAGAGAGAGAGGGCGCATTCTAAGGCAGAAAAGATATTTTTGTATCTATCGCATCCAAGTTTGAAGGCGTGTTGTGTGTGGCGTTTAGGGTTTCTCCATCTTCGTCAACAGTCGTCTACACTTGAGGGTTTTAGTCTTCCCAGTACAGACAGCTAGGTAGGTAGGTTGTTTCTCTTCTATCTCACTCATTCATTCCTACATCCATTGATTCGTTCGTTCACCTCCTCCCTCTCCATCAATGTTATTTTATGTTATGTGATGTGATTGTTTGAATTGCAGGTGAGGGCGTGAATCGTGATCCTTTGGGAGGAAGTACACAGCACAACGTAAGCATGCGAACTTCGTGGGCTGATTTGGCTGCGAATTCCGCGCCTGAAAATGCGGGAACATCCAACTCCGCAGCTACCTCGCGGCCCGTTTATGTGCCTCCGCATCTGAGGAACCGTGGAGCATCAGCATCAACCGAATCCTCCCCTGCTCCGCCACCACCCAATGTGAGTACTAATAATAATGGCGGATCACGGTGGGGTGCGCCCAGAAACGGGTGGGGGAACAGAAGCGGTGGTTGGGATCGGCGGGAAGTGAACCCCTTCGGAGATCAGGACGATGGAGCTGAAGAGGGAGCAGCAGCTTTTGGCGAGGAGCAGGGAAGCACGGTAATTAATTTTGATGCTTACGAGGACATTCCCGTTGAGACGAGCGGTGAAAACGTGCCCCCACATGTGAATACTTTTGCGGAGATTGACTTGGGCGAGGCTCTTAATCAGAACATTAGACGCTGCAAATATGTTAAGCCAACGCCGGTCCAGCGGCATGCCATACCCATATCCCTTGGCGGACGGGATTTGATGGCTTGTGCGCAGACTGGTTCCGGAAAGACTGCGGCATTCTGTTTCCCTATTATCAGTGGCATTATGAGAGGTCAAGGCCAACCCCTCCAGAGGCCCCCTCGCGGTGTCCGTACTGTCTATCCCCTTGCCCTAGTTCTCTCGCCGACTAGGGAGTTATCCGTGCAAGTCAGTACTTTCTTATTATATGCACTCTTCATATCAGATGCTTCCTCTTTTTTTAATTCCCTCCCTGCTCTGTACATCTGTGTGTAATATATTGTCTTTTCGTTCCTTTCAGATACTTGAAGAGGCTAGGAAGTTTTCATACCAGACAGGGGTCAGGGTCGTTGTTGCCTATGGTGGAGCTCCTATAAACCAGCAGGTCTTCAATCCTTGCCCTTTCTCAATTGAATATTAATATGTAGATTTACTTTTTGGTGTAGGTCCTAACTAAGTATAATTTCCAGCTACGGGAACTTGAGAGAGGGGTGGATATTCTTGTTGCAACTCCAGGAAGATTGGTAGATTTGCTGGAGAGAGCTAGAGTTTCATTGCAGATGATCAAATATTTGGCCTTAGATGAGGCAGATAGAATGCTGGACATGGGTTTTGAACCACAAATAAGGAAGATTGTAGAACAAATGGACATGCCTCCACCAGGTGCCAGACAGACTATGTTGTTCAGTGCCACATTTCCAAAAGAGATACAGGTTTCATATTCTCTATGCTAGGCGGGAGGATGTGCCTCACCTTACAAATTTAGTTGTAAATTGTAATTAATCTAAGATGCGAGTTCCTCATGTTTTTGTGCACCACATATTTGCATGTAGGGTTCTTTTGATCCTTAATCATTCGTTCACCTTTACTCATGGAAAGATCAGCACTATTACAATTAAATAATGGCTGTTTCAAATTTTTATTATAAGTGGCAGAGGTCAGAGTAATGCAAATGGATATTGTTTATTGGATGTATAGCTTTCTCATTTCATCGTTTAATTTTGTTGTGATTTACTGTTAATATGCAGAGACTAGCGTCTGATTTCCTTTCAAATTATGTTTTTCTGGCTGTTGGAAGAGTGGGCTCAAGTACCGATTTGATTGTCCAAAGAGTTGAGTACGTTCAAGAGTCCGACAAGAGAAGTCACCTCATGGATCTTCTTCATGCGCAGAGGGCAAATGGTGTACAAGGAAAGGTATTCTCAAAGTTCACAGAAAGCTTATTTTACTAGTATAAAACTTGATATCTTTTTTGCAATTAAATGTAAAGAAATTATTTTGCGAGGCAAGTTGTTTTGGGTTCAAATCAGCGTCTGAATGCTGATCCATGTATGTAATTGGTCTTGGGAAAATGTTCCAGATCAATGAAATGGGGATTATGCTAATGCTCCAATGATGCATAGTTTTCCTGTGAGTTGATTGATTAAGGTTGCAAGTTATTTTGTTCTTTAATAATTGGCTTCTCCTGTAATAGTATACTGGCAGACTGAAGAAGCTTTTACAGTAAACATCATGATTAGTATTGTCTCAGAAACTGTTTGGACCTAATATTGGTTGCCTTTTCTGGACTATGTTTGATCAACCCAGTATATTTGTTTTGCATGATCATATTTAGGTCAATACACGATACATGTATTCTGTTGTCTAAAACTTGGCATTTCTACTCCTTTTCTGTATGTTCTGGCCGTGCCAGGTCTTCTTACTCCTTGACAATTGCATGTGTATGTTTTTGTTTCTGTGGTAAGTTATAGCATGGATGTTGTGTTTTCTCATTGTATGGACATGTTTCTTCCTTCCAAGCAAATGCTATTGCTTAATTATGCAAGGCCTACTTCATGGATGATTTTATTTTCTGCAGCAAGCTTTGACTTTAGTTTTTGTGGAGACAAAGAAGGGAGCTGATGCTCTCGAACACTGGTTGTGTCGTAATGGTTTTCCAGCAACTACTATTCACGGTGACCGGACACAACAGGTCAGTCTATTCAATTATATCTGCCTTAGCATCTGTGTGTAGATCTAGACTACTACTATGATTTATAATTGATGGATAAGGCCCGTTCTCCTACTATTCTCTTTTTCTGCCTTAATAAACTTTGGTGCTTTGGAACAGCACAGTTGGACGCTTAGGATTGTGTAAGAATGTCTGGTTTACAGAGTTAATGTTGTGAAAGTAGGGGGATAACATCTGACTCTGCTTGGTTTTTCTGTGTTAGGGCCTTGCATAAGACCTTTTAAAAGATGGTTATGAGTTAATGTCGTGGAAAGTAGGGGGATGACATCTGACTTTCCTAGGTTTGTCTATGTTAGGACCTTTGTATAAGACTATTTAAAAATTGTGAGTCACATGTAATAGACTAAAGAGGATGGGGAGTCAGTCTGAACAGTTTGATTGAAAGAGGTAGTCAGCTAGGGGTCATTTTGTATGTAGTATAAATGATTTATTTTGCATTATAATATTTAGGCTTAATTGGTCCCCTTATCATTTCTCCAATTTGGTTTTCATTCTTTGCAATTTTGGCCCCTCTGTTATTTTAATTGTGCAATTTTGGTTCATTTGACATCTAATATTGATTGAAAGACTAGCATGATGGTAGTGTTGTCGTGGATGTGCAATAAAATGATATGCCGGAATTTATGTTAAATTTTGGATGTCAAGTCAGTGGGCAGATAAAAAAATGTACAATTAAAATAATGTGGTTGGTGGGACACCAAATTCAAGAAACGGCAATAGCAGGGAGACCCTGTTGTCAATTGGAAGCTATCAAGCCGTGATTGCTGATAGGCGGGGTGGATTGGCCGCCCCAGCCCCCGAGAATGTCATGACAGAGCGGCTTACAGTAGGAGTGGCAGCCGCGAATCACAGCCCCCTGGAGTGGGTTTTGCGGCCACTCCAGTGTTTGGGCTGTTGAATATGTTGTTGCAGGGGGTGTTTGATGGAGGACTTGTAAAATCTTGCCTATTAAAGCCCTAGCCTTTCCTGTTCTTCAATCTTTTCTTATCTTGCCTATTGAGAGTACTTGTGGCTTGCTAGAATTAGTGTTAGTATAATAATAATAATAATAATAATAATAATAATAATAATAATAATAATAAAATGTGGAAAAAATAATAATAATAATCCAGGCGTATTATATGATATAAATTAAAAATGATAGCAAAAAAATATAATAAGCTAAATAATAATATAATTAAATAATATTACAATAAGAAATGTGTGTATAATATGTAAAAAACAATACTAAACAATATATATTGTTATATAATACAAGAAACCTATATGTACTTAAAAAGTGTAAAAAAAAATTATATATATATATATATATATATATATGTATGTATGTATGTATATATTAAAAAATTTCAGTATTGGTACAAAAAGAATTCAGAATAGCTGTCATCCCACCATCTTGTTGTAGCATTTTTAGGGGGTAGCCGCTCTGCTCTGCTATCCGTTAATTGACACAAGAGGAGACTAAAATAGCAATGAAGTCTATATATAAAATGATTACTATCCAACTTCTCATAATAGCATTTTTAGTGTTTGGTGCTGCGCACTGCGATCTGAGATTGATAACTATGGGTGTTATCATGGTTGTTAATCAGGAGTTTTAACTTTTAATATCAAAACCAAGTCAGAACGCCTGCAAACTAACTCATGTAAACTTGCATGTTCAGGGTCAAGTTCTTGAATACATAGCCGTACTGCAACCCCCTCCAAAACGATAGTGTTCAACAGTTGTTGCTCTCTTTTGCTTTTCTGAAACCTAAGTCACCCAAAATCCATGAAATACGTAGGCATTTCAAATATTGATTTATAGGTATTTCTGTCATGGGCAATGGTGTTTAGTGGGCTCAAAATGACTTTTCTGCGCATTTGTCTTGATAATTAATTCTTTTTTTCGCATAAAGTTGAGCACATCTTGCATAGTTAGTCTGAGTTTACTTCTGAAGCACGCAAATATCATGCTGTCTCAAGGTCAAATGTTTTTACAATTATCACTTTTGAAATATTTTTACATTTGTTTGTGTAAAGGCTTATTATCATTTTACAATCTTGCAGGAAAGAGAATTGGCATTAAGATCATTTAAAACTGGCAACACCCCTATATTGGTTGCTACTGATGTGGCTGCACGCGGTCTTGACATTCCTCATGTTGCCCATGTAGTTAACTTTGACCTTCCTAATGATATTGATGATTATGTACACCGTATTGGAAGAACAGGGCGAGCAGGAAAGAAAGGCCTTGCAACTGCGTTCTTTAATGACAACAATGCATCACTGGCCAGGCCTTTAGCAGATCTGATGCAAGAAGCGAATCAGGAAGTACCTGATTGGCTCTCTCGGTATGCTGCTCGCTCTACTTTTGGTGGTGGACGGAATCGTCGAACAGGAGGAAGCCGTTTTGGTGGCCGTGACTTTCGAAGAGAAGGTTCTTTTAGTAGGGGTGGCTCTGATTACTACACTACAGGAAACAACAGTGGTGGATATGGCACTTCTGGTGGGTATGGTGGAGGATATGGTCCTGGGGTAACCAGTGCATGGGACTGATTTTCAACGGCTGATAGCATTATACAGTCTTAGGAATTAGGTACAGACTTACACCTATAGGGTGATTTTTCTCCCTTTTTTGACTTTTCAAGTTCATGTTCTTCAATTTACTTTTACCTTCCCGGTGTATCAATCCAACATCATTTTGTACGTTTTATAATTCTAGTCACCAAGAGAGATGTGGGTGTGTGCGGCATCATTACCGGATCAGTAGAGGTCGTGCAGTGTCAGTAGGTGTTGGCAATGGCGATTACTAACATATTAGGAGTTCATTTTAACTACTATCTGTACTCTTTCATTTTGGGTGGTTATTTTGCTGGGAGAAAGGTTGTAGAATTGCGGTGGGAAAGGTGCAGGCTTTTCTTTACAGTCGTATTCTATTTATCTCTTGATCATGTTTCTACCCAATATATGTTGTCATTTCGAGTTTACCCATTTTGATGGGCTAAGGTTTTGTAATAGTGGTGACTGAAATGAATGAAAAGTTTTCTTGCCGGATGTTTGTATTTGACATTTATGTTGAAATGTTTGTTCATGGTGCTTGCATTAATGTATTTTGAAAAGCTGTATGTGTTAAAAGATCCTTTAGGAACGTTGTTAACTTTCTCTCGCCTCTAAATGTTGCTGAGATTCCACAAAGATCAGTACTTATGTTGTCTGCGACACAATGCTATTGTATTGTTTGCGGAGGATCATGGTCTAGGGAGTGAAATATTTGCATGGTTATATCTAAAATAGGAATGATCTAGTGAAACGAGAGATGATCCAGTGAAACTGACCTTTTCCCATAAACATGTATAATAGAACAAACAAACTACAATTGCATAATGCATTTGCATAGTTCAAATGATTTTTGGGTAGCGATTCCATGTCGAAAGTGGTCAAAACCGTCAGTGTAACCATTATCTATATTAACATTTAGTTATTTATGAAAATTTATCATATAAAATATTTGATATAAAATTGTATAAAATAAATATAGATCTGGGAAACTTAGAGTGTCTGTATTATAATGTATTATACTTATAATACGTAAAAAATTCATGGTATAATATCTACACTTACATAATCAGAGATGAGTTCGTTTACAGATGAAACAAAACAAAATCCCAAAATAGGAAAATAAAAAAGGGGCCTAACTAAACATAAAGCCATGTATAAGTTAACTATCTTTTTTTTACCGAAAAATATCATTTTGACATTATTCTTCTAACTGCTGCAACAATACACAACACCTCAACCAAACATGCTCATGATCACCAACAAAACAACAGACATATTGTCAACATTACAATTTATTGAAGTTGAATGTGAAACAGATTATCTTTATTATATTGCATTCGTCATATTACATAAAAAAAATTCACAAATTTTGAATTAAAGAGATAGCCTTAGTAATATTGCTTAACTTTTATTATATAATATATCACAATCACAAAATGTTTAAAGAATCTTATTTATTATATTGTCACAACATATGAAATGCAACAACTCATCAAGTTATATTATCGATTATAAGATCATAATTTCTTAAGTTGTTTCTTGAATAGATCAAATATGATTAGAAAAATTGACTCAAGTATTTGATGGATGAAAAAAATGTGTGTATATGATAATAAATCTAGCTTAGAACAAAATTATAATTTGTTAAAGGAGGAACAAAGTGCATATTTCAAGTAATTTATTAGAATATCAAATATATTGATGTCTTATTCGAAAAAAAGATAAATAACAAGGCATGTCTAAATATATAGTTAAGAAAATATGATGTTTAACATATAATCATTTGCCAACAACTAATGCCATACACAGCGAAATTAAATAATTGGTTGTGTAATTGTGGAGAATTTCAAATTATTTGTTTGCTTCGTTTTCACATTATTGTTTGTTCTTTTTCTCATTTACAATTGATAATATTTATTGATCTAAAACAAAATTTACAATTAGAATTTTATCCAATTCGAAAAGAAGATTACATTTCATGTTACCTCACATGTAATGTAAAGATCAAGAAAATCAATTATAACAACAAAATTAATCAGCCAATTCAAGATAAATCAAAAAAATATTTTTATTTTCGAAAACAAGGTCATACAAAGAAGATTTGTAATATTTATTTACTCACTTTATTGAAATTTTTTTATTTAATCATGAGTTCTTTAGAATTATAAATATTACTAACATAATAAAATATTTAAAAATATTATTAAGCACAATTTTTTTATGATGAATAACAGCATTTTAAAAAAGGATAAAAAAGTAGAAGTGATACTTTCTCATATACGACTTCTTTTTGAAACAAAAACATTAGAAGTAATTTTTCCCATACACGAATTCAATGTAAAAAGAAATTATAATTACAAGTTTTCACATAATGATGACAAAAGTAATAACATCAAAGTCCTGTACACTTTGACAACGGAAAAAAAAAGATTGAAAGTTATTTAGGCGAAACACAACATCTTCAAGATCGAAAAGAAAAAAAAAAAAAAAAAAGCTGAACTCATGCTCAAAAACATGACTTCTTCCGTATGAGATCATAAGTAAGACTTAACCATTCATGTAATAAGATTAACTGTATTGAAAGTGGGTACCTTCGTTAAATGCATCGTTTTCTTGATAGATAGACAGAATGAACGTGCACACAGGGTGAAGAATGAAAAAGATAACATCAAGAATTCATGATTACTATTACCCAATGTAACTCATATTAATAGATCGATAGAATGATTTTATTTCAGATTTGCACACAAAAATATAGAGTAATTAGGAAACGTGAAAAACGTTGAGAAGCAGAGGAGTGAAGCAAGTAGTAGTAGGCGAGTGGTGATGGTAGTTCACTTCAAACAAGAAGGGAGAGAAGTGGTAAGATAGAGGAAAGCAGGTGTGCCACCGGCCACCTCTTTGCAGACACACCACTCTTTTCCTCACCGCTTGAGCTTGATCCTTTCTCAGCACCACCTGCAGCTGCCGTTTTCAACTTTCAAAACAAAGCATATATGGCATAAGATGAATCAGAAACACGTATTAAGAGTAATATAATAATAGTTACCACTGGAAACTGGGTTGGAACTGTTTGTTTTAGCGGATTTTTGGAATCCCTCAAACACCTTAGCATCAGGAGAGTTAGGTGCTAAATGCAAAAGATCTGAAAAGTATGATATGATATATGAGATGAGGGAGCATTGAAATGAAAATATTGAGATAAAGAGTGAGATGATATCAGTAGGTACCTACACATTGAGAGATATTAGCAGGTGCGTGGCAAGCAGAGGGAAGTTGAATAGCGAGAGTGGCATTGATTTTGATGCCAAGATTGGGGTCATCACGATCTTTGATGAGAATGCAGATGCATTTTTTGCTCTTGTCAAGGACCACTTTGAGGCCAGTGCAGCAGTCTATGGTTGGGGTTTTGGCCTCACCACCAACGTAAGGAACGCAGCTAGCCAGCCCCACAAGTTTGTCTGCACACTCTTCTCTGTCTTTGCCTAAATCTGAGTTTGCAAAGCCAACCAACACTAAAAGCAAGATGAAGGAGGAGAATGCCACATCCCTCACCCTTTTGCTTTTGGAAACCATTCCAATTAAGAGTTTGTTGTGGAAGGGAATCTGATCTGACACAGTGCTATGCTATGTAAAGGTAGTTGTCTGTAACATTGTGTTTTGCTTTGCTTTGGTTGTGACTTATGTATGACTTTACTTTGCCAGGCACAGTGCTCTGGCCTGTGCCTGTGGGACCTACATCTCTATCACATGTGAACCATTTTTTGTCTCTAGGTGTCCCATAATCCTCATCATGTTTCTTTTATCATGAAAAGAAAAAAAGAAACTTACATGAAATTCGATAGCGTATAGGAATAAAGATAAAGAATATCAAAAGCAAGCCACAGGGAACGGGAGACTAATATGAACTTCACTATGGAATAGCAACGAACACATTTTGTGCAACCCCTTTGTATGTTCAAGGAATAAATTACGAGGAAGACGAAAGTACCTCTGAGAAGGGCTGAAGCAGAAAATTGGAAAAAGAAAAGACAGTCAAATTGCAATTTCATGCTCTGCATATGCACTCCAAAGTGATAAAGTGAAAATCTAGTGAAGCCTTTTCTATTATTCTTTCACCAAATCACCAAAAAAATTGCATACAAAAGGTAAAAGGTGGAGTTCAACCTGTCTACTCCGTTAGAGGTGCTAAATTTACAATAATTTCTTCTGAATAAACACAAAAATTGTAAATTTGAAGGCGAAAATTGATTGACACAAATGGAGGTCAATAATGAAGATGAAAGAAACTCAAATCTTTACTGTAATTGAAGGGGCTTAGCTGTTGTAAGTGTGTTTTTCAGTTAAATCCTTTAAATGGACATTCAATTAAAAGTTAATACAACGGTATTTTTAAAATAATTATATGATTTGCTGAAATTGCTCAACATAAATTATATTCAGAAAAATATCTTGATTAACAGGGGAATCGTTCTGCCCTTTTTTAATATATAAAAATTGGATAGTAACATATGCAGAGTTGCTATTTTATTTTAGTTGTAAGATACGTAAGATGAACCCGTGACAAATCGATAAGTTCTTAAGACTAACCCGTGATTACTTTGGAGCTATCTGTGATTATCTCTGAACACGTGCAGGGAAGTTTAAATAGAGTTAATTAGAGATTATGGGCTATATAACACATATTTCTAATCAATTTCCAGTGTGACTTTATTGAAAATACTGCATCTGGGATTTTAAGCGGTTAAAGCTGAAGCATCAAAGTAGATAAGGGATTTAATGCTGCACTCAAATAATTTCCTTTTGCATTCTGGTAAATATAAAAATTTCTCTTTTCCATTCTCATAAATACAAAAATTTCTATTGTGTCTTTTTAGCATACGAAAAAAAATTATTAATTATGTAATTTGAAAATCATTTTTTCATAAAAATAAATAAATTCTACATTCCATCCAAATTATACTATTCAGAAATTATTTTTTATTTTCAAATTATACACTCTAAAAATATTTTATTTATGTAAAGTATAACTTTCAGATTACATAATTTAAAAGAGTTTTTCAGATTTCACAATCTAAAAGTGTCTTCCAAATTTTAAAATTCATATCAATTTTTCCTAACATAAGATATACATAAGGATACTGGTGGCAAGGGGTCAGTTTGATTTTTTAACCACCCTCGTAAGGGTGGTGCAGAAAGAAATGGCCTATGGATGCATATAGAAACTATAAGGATGCAGAAAGAAATGGCCCTATAGAAGCCGAAATGGGACTGATTCTTCCTGGACCTCCATACTCAGTTAATGTATCTTTATAATTTTAATATATTCTCATTTTAGTCTTAAGAAAAAAATAAAATAAATCGTATAATTTATAATTATTTTTTTTACATCTTTTATATTGTGAATTGTATAATCAGCAATGTAAAATTTTTTCTAAATTTGTACATTGGAAGAAGTTTAGGGAAAAAATCATAGAAAATATTAAATTTTACCGTTCCTAGACAAATATTTTAAACTATATTTTAATTTCTTTCAAAAAAAATTATTATCTAATAAAAAAATTTACGGAATAAATCTGAAATGGTTAAAAACTTATTCAAATCATACATTTTAGACATAATCGGGAATTCTCATTCTGAAATATGCTTTCTTTTTTTACATACTTCTACAGCATGTAATGCAAAAGTTTTTGTTAGACTGGAACATGAAAGTGCATCAAGAAAATATGGATACATATAGCAAATTGTCCATACAGAGAGATTGCCATCCACAAAAGAACATTTTCAAAAGCTTAATAATGAAAGAAATGGAGTGTAAACCTGTAAATAGAATAACGAAGATTGCACTAGTGGCAAGTAGAAAAAATATCTAAACACAAAATAAATTAATCCTAAGCACACTTCCTGAATTCATGAAACAGTTTTAGTTTGTTTATTCTAAAAGAAAATTAAAAAAAATTAAACGATATGCTAGATGCATAATTTTCTTAAAGGCATGGTAGATGTCACATTATTATTACAATTTAATCAAAGTATTGACAATATAAAAAGCGTATACTATTATCTTTTAAGAGTTATTTAATATAATTTCTGACTCATTGACGAGATAAAAAATAAAACTTAGAACTAAAATGCGCAACCGCAAGAGCAATGAAATCTAAATAGAAATGAAATTATGAGACTTACATGTTGGAGGGATTACCACATTCCTTACAGGGTTTTGCATTCTTCACACCATAAAACTCAACTCCACCCCATACACCTTCCGGAAAGATGAAACTACCTGTTCTTATATTTCTATTTAACCTATTTCTCTTTTCTTCTTCCCCACCTCTGTGTTGCACTCCTTGAAGAGGTACGTATCTAAGGTGTATTTTTGTTTTTTGTGATCCTATTTGCAATCTGGTTTTCATATTCCGAAATACATTTCTGATTCCATTACTTTTAAAAAAATTGTAGGAGGTGTTTTTGTTATTATTGAGGATCAATGATTTGTACTTTATCGATAATTTTGTTTTGTTGCTACTACAACATGTAGTGATTAAGGAGCAGACTGTATGTATTTTGCCATGATCGAACACATAATCCATATGATGGTCATACAGACGTTATCTGTTTTTATTTTTCAAATACCTAATGCATTGATTCAATAAATGCAAGGTATCTTAAAACGTTCACCAACATTCTGCAACACATATTGGACTTTCAACATGTAACAGAAAATGCTCAAGCGTGGAATCAAACCCACAATACATTACACTTAGTCAAAGATGTGTTTAAACAATACGTTCCAAGATTGTCCGTGACAGAACAAAAAGTGTCATCTAATACTTAAGTTTTATATTTTAAAATTTAACAATGATATTGTAAAAAAGTTTTTATTACTAATATATAAGATATTATCATCATTGTAAAATGTTTACTTTTAATGAATATTATTCTTATTAAAAAATCTTTCCATTAAATAAATTGTTTCTTTTAAATTAGAAAATAATATTTAAGATAAAATAATCGTTGTTTGAAATTAATTTTAAAAATATAAATATATTTTAAAAGATCTAAAATAATCAGGAATACAATTTTAAAAGATTAAAAATAATTTTTCAGATTATACAGGAGTGGAGTTGAAATTTATGGGTCAAGAATGCAAAACCCTTCCTGAAAAGATTAGCCGAATTCAATTCCCAATAAAGCATCGGTAATGGGCATTCACAGAAGAAAAGCCCAAAGAAATCTATAACAATATGTCCTCTCAACTCAAACTTGTTCCTTGTAATTAATCCCATTATTAATACTATACAACAATTAGTATCTCGCCTGCTTGCCTAAAACTGCAGTCATAACTCAAGTTTTCACTGTCAACAACGTATCTGTAGCCACATCCAATTCCCTTATTGTCCAGGATTACCTTTCTGTTGCGGAGGTGCAGAAGTAGGTGAAAAGGGGTCATAAATTTGGTCCGCAGAAAATGGTAGCTTACCAGAACCCATGAGGGTATTGTTGACAAACTTGTGATTCAGGGGCATTGGGATATCTGGCCGTGCCATCTGAACAGCATAGCTTTGTCGGATAGGCATGCCTCTTTGGGCAACAGCACCAGTCAAGTTTGGCCTTTGCGGAGCAGGAATGAAGTTCTTCATGCCCATTTGTGGGACTGGAGATCTAGGTGCAGGTTGACCACCATATGGAAATGTAGTATGTCTGGGTGGTGGAATTGAGTTCGAGATGGAACCTGATCTTCCCCCGAAGGAAATGGTTTGATCCACTTGAGCAGGGAATTGTGTCCTGGGAAATATTTGAAGAGGCTGATCAGGCACGCCAAACCCAAATGGCGGAGGCCGTAGACCAGGAGGTGGCTCCTGTGTGGCACCTGCTTGACTGTTTGGCCCAGAAATCCCTTGACTGTAGTCTGCATTGGGGGGATGTGATTGAAAAGTAAAATTTCCAGATTTTGATGGCACCAAGACAGATGGTTTTGCATGGGTGTGAAAAGGAGCAATTCCAGAAGCAGAGTTAGGTATTCCTGCTTGCTGAGGCAAAGGAAAAGAAGGGGATATTCCAGACGAAGGAAACGAAACAGGTCCTGATAAATGGTTTACAGATGAATGTTTAGGTGCAGGTATTGGTACAGACATAGGTCTCAAAGAAGATAGTGGTCCAGGGGATATTCCTACTTGATGTGGAGGAAAGGAGGCAGATCGTGGCATCATTGACGTATTTGATTGTGGTGGCATAAATGCAACATCCGGTTGTTGATGTAGAGAGGCAGGTCTTCCAGGTGGAGCCATTGACCCCATATTGCCGGGACCAATAGATGTATTAACAGTGACAAGGGCTTCATTCTGGCCAGGAGGGACCCCAAGATGGGTGATGGGCTGGTTAGGTATGGGCAATGGTGATACACCAGATACGGGTAGATGCAATGAAGACACTGTTGTCTGCAGTTGTCCTATGGGCGTTGGTTGGCTTAAAGTAACAGGAAATGAATGTGAAGCATTTCTTGGGGGCCCAACGTGACCCAGAGGACTCGCCTGAGTCAAATGTGGATACTGTAAAATCTGTCTTGGTGGTGGTGCTTGCACGGAAACATGTTGATTTGGAATAATTGGTTGAAATCCAGGTTGAGCACCAAAAGTAGGAACCCTGTTTGAAGTTTGTGATGGAAAATGTGGAGTTCTAGCAAGACCTAATGGGTTTGGGGAGGCTACAGTGCCAGATGAAGCAAATGCCGGGGTATTAGATGGAACCACTGAAAACCATGGTGTAGAGTATTGGAAGTTATCTTCATGCATTTGGGTAACAGCTACTGGTTGCAAAACAGCCTGGTTTTCCAGAGAAACAGAATCCGCATGAGAAGGGTGGCCTTCATGGCTTTGACCCAGAATATCAGTGCTGTCCCTAGAAACTGATATAGAGGGTGTAGAGCCAGCAGCTAAATTCCCCTGAATAAAAGACAGCAATTATTACAAGGCACAATCAAAAGTACAGAAGGAATGACATCATTATAAAACTAGTAGTAATAAAATGTATTATAACATAACCATAAATCATAAAAGCTTGTGTTATTTGAAATGACCAGACTCACAGTTACAGAGGTAATTAGCAGTTCAATTATTGACATTGCTGCATCCACTTTTTCAAAACTATCAGCTGATATGTTAACAGACATCTCCTTGTAACTGCACTGGATATCAGTTCCAGGTTTAATTTCACCCTGAAAATGTAGCAGTTAATGAATGGAAAACAGACAACAAATGCAAACAATTACAGTTCTTTCCTCCCAAAATCAAGTTAAAATATTTCAAAGCTATATGTGCACAGGATAAAAGCCACATTATATTATCAATGAAGTGAAGGAATTACTTTCTCTCCTGTGTCTGCTTTGGTTCCAACAATTTTTATCTTTGCAGCAGTTTCCTGGTATATTCATATATCAGAGATAAATTAAAAAATGAAGAAATTTAATTTCATGATCTAAGACACCAAATACAGCTTAGTGACTGCAAAGCACTAGATGGAGATTGGATATCAACCCAATGATCTTACCTTTTCTAGTTGTTTCTGATTATCACCTTCAGGCCCATATATTAGACCAACAAAATTGCACCCAGGATATTCTTGTACCTGTGTGTGGTATTACATGTAAGACTTTTCATAGTATTATAGAACTTCAAGTTTAATAAACTTAGATATATTTTAATTTTGAAGAAGTAAAAGATCATTGTTAAAATTAAATTTACAACTGCCAAACTTAAGCGTAAACATGTGAGCAGCAAATGTGGTTGAGTCATTTCACATAGTTACCAGCATAGCAAGTATTCGGTATGCTAGTAATATATTGTAATCTAGGCTGGGATGTTCGTGCCACTTAATTCTGAAGCTCAATTCAAAAGGTACACCTTATACTACAAGTTATTTTTCAACTTTCTCTCAAGAATGAGGAGCGAGCTTCTCCAACAACGTCAACCATCAGGAAATTAGTCCAAAGAGATGAATGAGAAGATCAGTTTGGAAAAGAAAGTCTGGAAATGAGTTATCTGTTTCTGGTCAGTTAATTAACACTTCCCACATGCTCAGATCAAACACACGGACCTTCAAGTCAAACTCATAAAGAAATAATATAAGGCCTCATCACCTAAAAATTGCCACAATCTTACAACATAAAAAAATATTATAAGGCCCACAAAATGTCAACCACACTAGAGTTTTGACGAGACATGAAACTATTAAATATAGCAATACTTGTCATTAGTAGAGGATATGTGTCCACATAATGGTAATGATACTAACTTGTGACCTACAAGTCATGGTTTCAAATCCTACAAAATTTCCTGGGTTTGTAGGGGGTATGACCGAGTACATCTACACTCTCCAGACCATTTTAGGTGGGAGACTCATGCAAGGAATTCCCTTCTTTTTTTCAAAAATTCATTGACAGCAAGGAAAGATAATTTTACAAAAATGTTTGATGCCTACAGGTGGCAAAATGATCCATATATCCATAATCCATCCAAAATTAAATCCAATGCAATCAATTCATTTCATTAAATAGTAAATGGATTTTATGGACTGGGTAATTGTGATTAATGGATGACAATTATTCATCCAATTTTTTCTCAATCCATAGGATTGTTAAATTATTGGAAGTTGGATTCATTTTAGAATCAATACTTACAGGCAAAGGAATGCTGGCTTCTTTTAACAATGGCTTAAAACAGCGTGGAGGTTTGTAACTGGGATCCAATTTTAGTATTTCACCTGGAAATGATTAAAATCACGATTATAATGGAATAAACAGCATGTATGAATTAAAGGGGAGTTCGGGAGGCATAAAACGGACAGATACTTCAAGAAAAACAAACCTATGGCTTCCCGCTTCTCAAGTTCGAGCATTTCTGACTTCTTAGATCCATAAATCAACATCAGAAGTTTATTTGATAATAATAAATGCACAGCACTAAGAAATAATAGGTGATAAAAATGAAAAGGAATAGTGTCAATTGTTGTTAACCTTGCTGTTAATTTGAGAGCCAGATTTGCTTTGATCTGAATTCTCAGCTCCTAACGGCAAGTTTTGAATGTCCCCAACTTCCAGTTTTTCTGATTCCAACTGCTTTGAGATTTGATCCACTCGAATCTACAAATTGTGTGCAACAACAGTATCAGTTGTGGACACCACGGAAGCCAGAACCTGGGCAAAATATTAGCAGAAGCACACACTTTGGCCCCCAACACCTAAAGAAATTTTAATAGCTTCTAGATACAAATCACACTCTCTGCCAAAGTCCAACAAAAATACCTCTTTACTAATGTCAATCTCATGGTTTTCATTTAAGTAAATATTTGTCTTCTATCTCACAATATGCAGTATTGGGTAAAGAGATGTAAATACAACCTTAGAATTGAATACTTTAAAGGAAATGATAATGGAATAATAAGAGAGAGAAAAACACATAGCAATATAAATGTTAGTGGAGTGTTGTTTGAAAGGATTCCAGAAAACACCTGCAATGCTAAAGCCTTTGCCCTCCTGACAGTTGCATCCTGTGTAAGATCATGTCCCCATTTTGATTTCCTCTCAGTTTGTTTCGAACTTTCTTCATTGATGGCTCCAGTGACCCCCTGTTTTTTAGCCCCTCGGAAAATAGGGACCAGTGACCCCGACAATTTGTTTTTAGGGATGACAAATCCTGATTTGGAAGCAAATATAGAGAGCTTTTGGCCACTAGTAGTTGTTGCAGATGAAGCTCCAGACATTTTGTGAGGTTCAGGAGCAGAACTTGAATCAATCTCTGCACTCATTCTCTTATCCAGTCACTTTGCAGATACAAGGTGAATGTGATAACTTTCGATGAGAAGATCGAAGTCAATCTGCAAATAACACATTATTTTGCGATAGTCAGACGAGCACTCATCTTATTGAATTTCTCACAGCTTGATTTTCAGTTACATTTTTGTAAATTGAGTTACCCTAGGCGTGTGGCTGGTGCTAGCAGGTGTAGAACTAGATTCATCCACTTTCTTACTAAATGCCTAGGCTTACATAAATTGAAAATTAAAAGCAAAAAGTACGAGAATGCAGATTGCAGCATAAATGGGGACGAATCTAACGGAAATAAAAGGAAAGATAAGAATTAACATAGTGAGAGAAATAGCAATATACAAAGGAATTGAAAAACGAAGGGAACCTGTGGCTGTGCGAGGAATCTGAAATCAGAATTGAATTTCCTTTGCCATTCTCCTCATAGTCGCATCATCACATAGAGATAACTTATTCCTTCTTTTCTTTTCTCTTCTTTTGAATTGCCTTATTATTTATCAAAAATAAAATCGTACCAATTGATCTGCAAAACCCTCTCCCTCTCCTCTGCGTTCCTTCACTGCCCCCACACTAGCCTTGCACTATTATCCCCCAATATATTAAAAACTTTACATCTTTATTATATAATAATAATTACATCTATTCATTTTCTTTTTACATATTTATAAAATCGTCTTTCACCTTAGACTTTTGTGAGACAAAACTTGAAATAAAACCAGGACAATTCTCTCACAATTCTTGATTTACCGATAGTTTGTAATAAAAAAAATAAAGATATACCTATAGTTCAATATACGGATAAGAACAAATTTAATGTAAACCTACACTTTTAAGGTTCTTGAAAAGAGGAATCAAACTAAAAAAATTATATTCTATTAATCAATGATGATAAATCAATTATTGCTTTTTTAATATCATATAACTCAAATTAAAATAAATTGGTTTTTAATGAAAAATCAATTTGATTAGAATTTTAGTTTAACTAAATTATATATATTTTTTCCAAAAAATTAATCAATCCAGTCTTACCCATAGTTCAAAGAATTAAGATAAATTATTTTTAAAAATGAAATCTATTGTTTATAATTGAAAGTTATATCCATTTTCATCTTCAATTTTATCTTCTCATTATATGAAGGTTAATTATTAACTTTTATTTATCATATTTTCATTTTTTTAATTTCTTAATTATTTATCAATACTTTATAATTGCTTAATAAAAAATACTAGTTTATTTATTTAATATATTTACAAAATTAACCTCAGAAAAAAATTGTTTATAACAAATTTCCATACTTTTATGTTTTAATATTTTGTAGTGGTGTTTAAAACCGAACCAATTAAGAAACAACGAATTAAAATTCATTTTTTACATTTTTAAAAAAAGTAGTTTAGTTTTAATTTCAAATTCAAAATAAATAATCAAATTGAACTCGGTAGTATATGTTTACATTTCATTACCAACTGACAAACAAACATACACGAGTGTATCAAATGAAGTTTGTTTTATTTGACATTTTCTCATTATAAAATACATAATAATTATTTTTGTGTAAAATGTTTAACATTTTATACTATAAAAATTTTAAAATTAATCCAAACTGACCAAAAAAAATAGTTTGATTTAATTTAGATTTTATAGTAAATTAAAATTGGACTGCAATTGATTTTTACATTTAATTCAGATGACTTTCTAAACCCATACTTTTCCTTAAAAAAAAACAAAATTAATCTATTTTAAATGGAAATTATGATTTAAATCTAAATTTAAAATTTGAAAATTAGTTTAATTTAAAATTTTGTATTTTCATTGTTTAGTTATGAAAAATATTAATGGTTGACTTTTTAATTCATTATGATAAATTGTAATTATTTAATTTTTAATTCACTTTTTCATTTTTCACTTATTAACTAATTATTAATATTTTATTATTGATAAATTTGTTATGTTTGATAATTTTTTTAATGTTTAATAATATCTTTCGAATATTTTTTTCATTTTTACAAATGACATCAATATTTTATTGAGATAGGTAGGGGGTAATTCACCACATTTCTATTTCAAAGTTTACAGTTCAAATCAAGCTGGTTCTGGAGTGACTAGATGAAACCGAAATACCGATCCACCTAAAATAATCATTATTTTTCGTTTTCATTATTTTTATTCTTAATTATTCACTTTTGTTATCAATCTCATTTCTATTATGTTAAAAATTATATCTTTAATATTACTTTCATACTTATATTTTATTTAACTTCGACCTTTTCTTTAAAAAAAATGTTATTGTTATTCTCTTTATCCTGCGAATTTTTTTAATGATCACAGAATTTATAAGCGATTTTTTGTGTTTGTTTTTATTCTTAAACTTTTATAAGGCTTCAAATAAGGTTTTTTTATTAAGAATTTATTACTACAGTCTTTTATTCATAATTCAGAATATATTCAAAATATATAAGAGGAATATACACAAATTGCAAGTTATTCTCATTTGTTCCATAAAAATTGTTAGCTAAGGTGTTTTTTAAGTTTTGAATAACTTTTTTTTTTAAATGTTTCTTGATACTAAAAATTGTTTATCTTTATCATATTGCTTATTTAATCAACATATTATATTTAACATTATGTACTTGATAATAAATTTTAATTTAATAATATTTGAATTGAGTTAGATGTGTATATATAATAAAAATTGATGATAGTATGGTTATGATATAACATGTTATATGTTATAAATATAGTTATTTTTATGAAAGATATATTATGTTGAGATGTTTAAAACTTTGTATTGAATTTGAGATTTTAAAAGAGATAATCCTAACTTATATAAATGTTTTTATAACTTTGATTTTGATAAATATTAATGATTAGTTCGAAATTTTATTCCTTAAAATATATGAATGAGAAATGTATTGTTATCATGTATGAAAAACATTTTTAAAATTCCAGCTTATCATGTATGGGTATTGTTATCAATTGTGATGAGATGCAGTAAGATTATTAAGATTATTACTGTAAAATTATTAAGATTATTACAGTAAGATAGATGATATGTATTGTTATCAATTGTGATAATATGTATTACAGTAAAATAGATGACGTTGCATAAAGACAATATAAAAAAAATTATAAATAGAAAATAATTTTATATTACACAAGAAAGTTTTAGTTTAAATAAATTAAACAAATGTAATTATGTATATAAATTTTTTGGTAATTAATTTAAATGTTAAAAAGATGTACCATAAACTATTCAAATTTACTTCACACTACACGTAATAAACTATTCACAATTATCTTAATCGAACAACCATTATTTTTCTTTAAACATTATACAGGTACGAAATGTTTTTATTTTTTTCGAGAATAGTTAATAAATCAAAATTCTAGAGAGCTATTTTTATCTTGAGCTAAACACGTCTCACGTGTGCTACCGTTATTTTTTGTTTTAAATAATTAATAATTTTTTAAAATCTGTTTAATAATTTTTTAAAATTCTATAAAACTTTAAAAGATATTTATTTATATTTATTTTGGTAAAATTCTTGAGATATTTTAAAAATTATTTGTTAGTCTCTAATATTTTTTGTATCATACACTTGTTAATTATAACTTGAACAAATGCATATATTGTACAGTGAAAGAAAGTAACAGAGAACTTAAATAATTTATGTAACCAGAGAAAAAATCATCGAATATCTAAAGCAAAAATTATCTATGTAATGAAGAAGTGAAAAACATATTTAAACTTTTTTTATTAATTAAATATATTATCTACAAAAAGAATTATGTTTGCGTCATAAAGAAATGAGATTTTATTTGATTATAAAAGTCAACGAAGGATGCACGGCAGTATTTACATATTTAGGTGGAAATGAATTTAATTTACTAAAAAACTATTTTATATGTTAATAATCAATAATTATTTGTCATTTATAACTTTTTTAACGTTAAATTTATATTATTTAATTTAAAATAAATTAAACAAACATTTTTAAGTTTCGATGATACTGTATAAAATCATTTTGAATTTTTCTAATACGTTAATTTTTATACTCTGCTCAAATATATTACTTTGACATTTCGTACACTTTAAACTGACTTTATATCAGTTAAAAAAAATATTAAGCAATATTTCTATATTAGATGAACTGTTATAACGTTAGAAACACACGACTTTATCTGAAGAAATCAAACGTATATCTTATTAAAAGTTTATTAAACGTATATCCATATCCATGTATCGATCTACCTACGTTTGGTAAATAGAATGCATGAACCAAAGAAGATAAGGATAAAACATAGATAGAACATAGATAAGAAAAAATAGAAGAACAAAAAGTTTATTGGTGAACAACAATGTTACATTAAAGTTGAATTAGGGACACTTGGGTGTTCCCTGCTTGGTTTTCCAGTTGTTATAACATGGACATTCTTCCTTGTTTCCGTAGGTTCCAGAAGGAACACATAAACATTTATCACAACACAGGTTACAATAAAATAGACACGCCTTCTTAACCCGAGTCTTTGAGCAACGACGGTTGCATTCTGTCGGACATTCTGAAATCATTCATGTAACATATTTCAATTCACAATATATATTCAATTCAAATACTAATTTACCATCTTTCAAAAATTTTACAAAAACCAATACCTTGTGGTTTAAGAGATCCTTCGCCGCCACCCTGTACATATACAAGAGAAAAAATCAAGAGTAATACATTAAATTTATTTAAAAATTGTGGACAATGAGAGAGCACAACAAATTTACAAGTAACACTTTTATATATTGTACCAATAGTTTTAAATGACATAAAAATATAGGCTTAAAATGAAATAGAGAAACATGACTTACGTAAGTGAGTTGAGCGACAAAAGCCACAACAAAAAGGACAACAAGAACACACACAAATTTAGTCATGACGCTTAATATCACTGTAACACTACTATGCTTAGGAATAGAAAGAAATTTAAGTGAATTAAAAGTTATAGAAGTAAGGGGTTTATATAGGCATCTTCCTGAAGAAATATAATTTTATATATTCATATGTACGAGTATTTATATATATATATATATATATAT
>Ga0209700_105075_pt1 | contig 22752 bp, 10 predicted proteins | sample SiratroredBW_FD_187528 | JGI IMG/M metagenome (GOLD analysis project Ga0209700, IMG submission 187528) | Root nodule microbial communities of legume samples collected from California, USA - Siratro red BW (SPAdes) (version 2) | ecosystem: Host-associated > Plants > Roots > Nodule | place: USA... | reverse complement strand
AAAATTTAACCAAAAAAAAAAAAAAAAAAAAACTGAAGAAAGTAGCCTTTAAACAGAATAGTTTAATAAAAAAACAATGTTACAAAATATAATTATCACATTATATATTCTAAATTACTCATTGTTTTTCTACGCTTTCAAACGCTACCATTGTCAGTGTCAACTCGTCGGTTGCAGAGAACCTGTGTGAGGTGAAGTTGAGCACTTTGAGTTCCGAATTCTGAATCTAACCACCAAAGGACACAGTCTTTAGGATCCGAAGGACAATCACACGATCCCCACTTTTCTATCCTTTGATCTTGTTCTGACACCGACATGTCCCCTTCTTCCTTGTAAGCTCACGTGTCATCGTCATCTTTATGTCTATTCTGTGTCTTCCAGCTGAGTGAGAAATCAAAATGGCAATTGAAGTTGAAGACTTTTTCAAGGAGAGGAAATACCCTTTCATTTTCACTCTCTTAATATTGCTCATTTGTGTCACGCTCTTCCTCTTCAGCTTCTCTAACACCACCTCAAACCCTGTTGCTTTCTATTCTGTTATCCAACACCAAGCACCTCCTCGTCATGCTTCAAAACCGAAAGTGCAAGAACTACCTCCAAAGGTGACCAATAACACAGCTGAAGAAGACCAGGGTTTGCCCCGAGAGGAGAATGCTGTGACCATGGATTGGAACCTGTGTGAGGACCCGCAGAATGTTGATTTTATTCCGTGTTTGGATAATTTTGCGGCCATTAAGGCTCTTAAGTCGAGGAGGCACATGGAGCACAGGGAAAGACATTGCCCTGAGACTAGTCTTCACTGCTTGTTGCCTCTCCCCAAAGGGTATAAAGTCCCAGTTCCGTGGCCTAAGAGCAGAGATAAGGTGAGTTTCGTAAAAATGAAATAAATTGTTATTCTGGTACTCTTTAATCATTTACATGTTATTCTGCAGATCATTGAACAAATTGGTGTACTCTTAACTTGTATTCAGAATGAGTTTAGCTTTATGATCTGTCACATACCAATTTATTCTAATAAAGTAATGAAAGTAGTATTGAGTTGAGTTGTTATTTGTTAAGTACTATTTGAGTCTTTTAACTAGTCTTGAAATCAATGGAGAAGGAAATTTATATTTTCTTTATTTTCAGATTTGGTATGATAACGTCCCTTATCCAAAGCTGGTGGAGTACAAGAAAGACCAACACTGGGTAGTAAAGTCTGGAGAATATCTGGTTTTTCCAGGTGGTGGTACTCAATTCAAAGATGGAGTTGATCATTATATTGAGTTCATGCAGAAGGTATTTTGCCATGCGGATTCACATGATTTACCATGATTATGATATGCGCTTTAATATTTTATTCTCCACGTGTGACTGTTATAGATACTGATAAACTATAATCAATTATCAAAAAGAACCAAAACATTGGGAGGCATGGAGAGTGACTGAGAAGAGACTTGGTACTTTTTGGATCTTGCTTGGCCTACATACTGATATCAAATGAACACATCAAAAAGCTCAGAGCTTATGATTAGGAATGTTAGGCAGGGGCAATAGTTGAAATTGTTTTGCTTAGTGCTGTTAGATGCAATGCTTGGTTGCTTCTTTCTAGTAGGATTGATGGAAATGTCTAAGATCTGACGTAAAGAGTTGGAATTCATTTATTGTTTTATCCAATAAAATGGATGACATTTTGTTGTAATGAGGGCTTAGCAATGTTTCGTTTTGATTTATGCATGACTTAAACCAGTGCATTTATGGTAGTAGTACTGGTTTTTGAATATATGGTTTGTTGATTTTTTATTTTTTTGTTATACACTAGACATTGCCAGCAATTAAATGGGGAAAGCATACCAGGGTTGTTCTAGATGTTGGCTGTGGTGTTGCTAGCTTTGGTGGCTATTTGCTGGACAAAAATGTTATTACTATGTCATTTGCCCCAAAAGATGAACATGAAGCTCAAATACAGTTTGCCTTGGAACGAGGAATTCCTGCAACTCTTTCTGTCATTGGAACACAGAAGTTGACTTTTCCAGATAATGGCTTTGATTTGATCCATTGTGCACGATGTAGGGTGCACTGGGATGCAGATGGTACTTATCTTTTTTTCTTGCTTTCCATTTTCCATCATGTTGCCTTTATATCAATCTCTCATGGAGATGTTTATTCACAAATACTGTCACAACTTTAGGTGGGAAGCCCTTATTTGAGCTTAATAGGATTCTTAGACCTGGTGGTTTCTTTGCATGGTCTGCAACACCAGTATACCGAGATGATGAAAGAGATCAGAAAGTATGGAATGGTTTGTCTTTCTCTTTTTCTCTCACCTTCATCCTGTGTCTATTAGTGTCAATGTCTTTCCTTCCTATGTGGTTATAATTTTTTCATCTGTGTTGAGAATATATCTTATTTAATACACGGAGATGTTGAATTCTTGTGTGACCTAACCTTGATGCCCCAAACAAATTTGTTCTATCTTCTTAGCTTTCATGTTTTAAGATTTTTTTTTTTCAAACTGCAGCCATGGTGGATATAACAAAAGCCATGTGCTGGAAGGTTGTAGCTAAGGCTCATGATTCATCAGGAATTGGACTTGTTATATACCAGAAGCCCACCTCATCTTCTTGCTATGAGAAACGTAAAGAGAACAACCCACCTTTGTGTGAAAATGAAGATGGGAAGAATAGCTCATGGTATTTTCTCTCTTCTGGGGATCTTATTTCTATAATGCTTATGTTTCTATCACTTTATACCTTTTTTTTTTCTCAAATACAAGCAAATTTGCCAACGTTTATTTTATTTAATGATATTTTTCCTAAAATACCCTAACTTTAGTTAATTTGTAACCTTTGACTATATGTACTTTTTGTTTTAAGAAAAAGATATTTTAGGAAGAATATTAAAATTGAATGTATTTAACTGATTTTCTTAATTTGTGTCAAATTAGTTTTTGTTTTGCTTATAAATGAGAATGAAGGTAGTAGTATGCTTAGTTTAGTTTCTATCTTTGCTAATTTCCTCCTCATGCTTATGATTATGTTTAGGTATACCAGGCTCAGTAGTTGCCTTACTCCTCTTCCGGTTGATGATAAGGGTAACCTGCAAAGCTGGCCCAAGTCTTGGCCCCAGAGGCTTACCAGCAAGCCACCTAGCTTACCTACTGATTCAGTTTCCAAGGACAAGTTCTTCAAGGATAGCAAACGCTGGTCTGAATTAGTTTCAGATGTTTATGTGAATGCTCTTCCAATAAATTGGTCAGGTGTTCGAAATGTAATGGACATGAATGCTGGTTATGCAGGGTAAAGTAATATTTTTTTTTTTTAATTCTAGCTCCTTTCCCCTTACATGTAGACATGTTGAGGGCATTGGTAATATTAACCCATATACTTGATTTTCTTTCAGACCTACTCATGATGTAACAATGGCATGTTATGTTCTCTGACACGTGCATTTACATTGTCTTATATCTCATTAACCTTTATTGACCAGTTTCCTCCAAGTTTCTTTGAAACTGACACCGCGTCGGTTATTTTGCAGATTTGCTGCTGCTCTTGTTGATCTGCCAGTCTGGGTGATGAATGTAGTACCTATTGATGTTCCTGATACTCTTAGTATTGTAATGGACAGAGGGTTCATAGGAATGTACCATGATTGGTGCGAGTCCTTAAGTACATATCCTCGGACATACGATCTTCTTCACTCTAGCTTTCTTTTCAAATATCTTGGGCAAAGGTATGGTTATTGAAGAAACTAATATCTATAAGATCATGTTATTTCTCCTTTTATTACTATTATTCTAGGACTGTCACTTCTACACAACAGGTATGTGTTAAAAGATACGTATATGGTTCTGATAATGAACATTTTTTTGCCAGATGTGACATTTTAGATGTGGTTGTGGAGATTGATCGCATATTGAGACCAAATGGATATCTCGTGGTTCACGATTCTATGGAGATACTTAACAAGCTCACTCCAATTTTGCGTTCACTTCACTGGTCTGTATCGTTGCACCAAGATCAGTTTCTTGTAGGTAGGAAGGGTTTCTGGCGACCTACGAGCTCTTCAGACTGAAGGTACATTAGGTTATGTACATGACGTAATCTTCAATCACCCATGTATGATGATGTATCGGTATACTCTGGATAATAGGTGCAAAAGGAATGAATTTTAAGAAAGGAACATTTATCCGACAAGTAATAATCTTGTCCGAGTGTGAAATTTGTTAACCATACCTTTATTTATAGTAATAGTAACACGGAGGATTTTGTTTTTCTAATATATTTCCTTTTCCGGATACTCATGCTGTGATATGCGTTTATATATTTATGTTATGATCCTTGCATACGGAGAAGCTTTTTAGATTCATTAGCCAGTGTTTTCCTTCGGTGTCTAGATCCAGGCACAGTGGCTGAATGGAAGCAATACATACATACATGCAGATTCAAAAGATACTACACATTCCTCACCCTAGAAAAAACTTAAACTAAAACCCTATGCAGGAAACTACATTATACATGTACGAGAAAAGAAACTACAAAAAATCCTTACAATTCACAAACAAAAGTTGAATCGTCCAAGACAATCCTTCCACTATTTGCAGCAACATTCCGGGAGTAGCACCTGAACCTGTCAACATAACTATAATTCTGCGTGGTGCTTGCCTGACCCGACAGAACAGAGTGACCCTTCACCTCGATCCAGCCCTTGGAATTCTGGGCATTGGTAATGGATTTCGCGAAGCACCCACTTACGTGCTTCTCATTGAGAATATGAGAAAGCTCCGTGACAAGCCGGTACGTACCATCGGGAAACTCCTGAGTGGTGGTGACAACCCTTAAAGGGTACCTTCGCCTAACCTTCAACCTAGTGATAGATTCACCATTTCCATCGATCACCTTCACTTTTTTCTTTGCCTTGAACTTCTGCTTAATGGTCTTGATAGTGCCATTGTGTTGGAACTTTATAAAGTTCTTGAACGAGAATCCCTGAGAAACCGTGGTGGTGATGTTGCCGGCACTTGTCATGACCCACCCTGTGATGTGCGTTTCCTTCTCCGCGTCCACATCAAACGACCCATCAAGCCCTCGAAACCCCTCTTGCCGTTCGATCGAAGTTTCAGGACTGTGATGAGCCACAGGATTAGCATGAACCACCTTTAATTCATGGTCCAACCAAAGGTGCAAGTTTGCGTTCACCAGCCAGTAAGATATACCCTTCACCACCCCTATTCCGAACACGTGCTCCTTCCCATCAAGAACTTTCCCCAGAAACGGCGTCAAATCGATGTCGTATGAGGGAAGGTCAAAAGCCCCAATGGCCACCATGGGCTCCCAGAACAAAGGGTTGATCCCGCCGGTGAATATCACCGGGAACGGAATCTCCCACCCGACAACCTGGCCGTCGATCGTCACGTAAACCTCCCTGTACGCGCCGTTCCCACGCTCCGTCGCCAAACCGTTCGCCTTGATGTACGAATTCGGCGGGTTTGAGTACCAAAACTCGTCGTTTCCGTGAAAAGAAACGTATAATTCAAGCACCGCGCGATAGGTGTTTCTCGGAATTTGAATTTTCCGGGAGCAGGAACTTTTCTCCCCCTCCACCTTGAACCAAAACCCTCGCCGTCCGTCGTCTGAGATCGGAATAATCAAATCCGCCGGCGACTCATACACGCCCCTGGAACCAGGTTCCTGGATAAGAGATCGAGATTTGGGCAGAGCAATTGGATTGAAAGTGAGCTCCTCGGGGCAGGGGACAAACGGAACCCTGACGGGGGCTTTAACGGCGTACTCGTTGTAGTAGAGGAGAGTGACGGTGACGTGGTAGACGCCGGTGAACTCGTTGTTGACGATGTTTTCCAGCATCATGGTGAGGTCGAGGTTGGGTTTGGCGAGGAGGGAGGAGTATCTGGTGACGTCCTTGCGGATGTTCCAGAAGATGCCATCGGCGGTGGGTTCGGCGGTACTGGTGCGGAAGATCTCGGCGCCGGCGATCCAGATGGCGGCGATGCGGTCGTACTGCTCGCCCTTGCAGCGGGCGTGGAAGTGGAGCACGACGCGGGACCACGGGGCGGGGCAGCGTGGGGGAGGGCTGTAGGTGGTGGTGTACGGAGGAGCGTCGATGGTGTGGGCGAAGGCGTGGTGGAGGACACGGTGGGTGCATGACGGAGTGGGTTCGTGTGACGGCGGAGGGAAACCCACCTCGAAGTATTCTCGGTTACTCCCTCGGAGTGGTCTCATGAAACGGTCTGGTTGGGAGTGTGACAACGTTGTCACAAAGAGAAGGAAAAAGAAAAACCTAACGTTTGGATTAACACATCTCTCCCTCTCAGTATTCATGGCTATGAAGTAGAATCATACGTGAAACGAAGGTGATTCCGGTTAAAAATTAAAACCCTGGAAAACTTTGGATACCTGTGATTTTCCTTTTGCTTCATTTTCAATCCTTCAGAATGGCATTATATATATAATAGCTTTGGGTACTTCTGTCTCAGGAAATTTCTTCTTCCTATTTTTCTTAGCACCATCCTACACAACACTAAACTCCGCGTTCGTTCATTTAGTACTCATCCCATTGCCATGTCCAAAACAAGAAACTAAACTTCAATCATGAATTTTTCTATTGTATTGACCCTATTCAGTTTTTAACATCTAATTTACTATTTCTTTTCTTACAATAATACGCCGTTCATGAAAAATGATTAAATTTTAAGAGTGATGCTTGTTTGTGTTTTTTATACTAAGAGTTACATTTTAGCTTACATTAAAATAAGGTTATATTTGATCTTTCTCTATTTTGTACTTTTTTCCTTGTCATCTTTTCTTACCTTTTCTCCTATTGCTTCGTCACCATGCGCTCATGAGACAACTTTTGTGGAATCATTGCAAGTAGGTAATTGGAGCCACAATCAACATTATGAAAAAGTAATTAACAACAATACCTGAAAAAACTAATAATGCAATTACAACTGCGTACTGCAGTAGATATGATACGAGATTTAAGTGGAAAATAAAAGAAAATGGATGAAAGATAAGATGAACGACATTGAATATGATACAAAATTTAGGTAGAAAATAATAGAAAGGGAGAAGAGAAATATAACAAGAGGATAAAGCGATAAAAAGATCCAAGAATAGAGAAGTTCATTCTCTTATTATTATTCCAAATTTTCCATCAATCTAAAACATACCAACCATGCTTTTATTTGGGCATTTGAGTAACAACAATATATACTAAATACCTTTACTTGATTAAATCCACGTTGAAAATAGTTGAGCTACTATTTTCCTATTTATATTATCTAGTATCAACCATCTATGGGTTGAAATTGTTAAAAGAAACACGTCTTCCAATAATATTTTCAAAGTTAACATTTGCTTAAGTAACAACAAACTTTTTAAAATTCTAAACAAAATATTTTGACAACACCACTATTTGATAACACATAATTTTGTAATTATATTACTTAGTTATAGAGATCTAATTATAAGCTTCTGGTTAACTTCCTCTTATTATTTTTCGGTAACAGGGTATTATAAGTCAAAGCATATGTGAAAGCAATAGTAAACAAAGAAAACATAATTACTAACTTTGCGAGTCACAAAAGAACAAAGTGGTTTAGGAGAAAAACCCAAAACGCAACGCCCACCATGGGGCTCGAACCCACGACCACAAGAAAAACCCAAAACGCAACGCCCACCGTGGGGCTCGAACCCACGACCACAAGAAAAACCCAAAACGCAACGCCCACCGTGGGGCTCGAACCCACGACCACAAGGTTAAGAGCCTTGCGCTCTACCAACTGAGCTAGACGGGCTTGTTATTGTTGCACAGTACGTTACACATTAGTTCTATATAGATGATATCTGTCTTTAGAAATAATAAAGATTCCAAAAGTTGTTTAACTGGCCACAACAAAACGAGTAATTTTAGGAGAAATGAAGCTATTTTATTCTTTTTCTATAAGGGGGTTAAACTTTACCCAAATAAAATAAGGTATTTTTTTATACCTTTTACTATTTTAGAACTAATTGGTCAAAGTGGAGTTATTTTACAATTATGAAATTATGACTCCTTCTTAATATTGTCACTGAAAAAGCTCTACTTGACTAGGGCTTTTAGTGTTATGTAATTAAAAAAAATTGGTTTATTAATATCATATGGTGTTCACGTATGAAAAGTGTAATAAAATAGTATTTTTAAATTCTATTACTTAAAAATACATAATAATACACACATATAGATATTTTTCATTCAATCGATTAGACAAAATAAATAAATAATAATAATAATATATTTTAAAATTTTTATATTATAAACCAATTATTTATGATTAGAAAAAAACACCACAATTATACTTTGGCAACATGAAAAAGTGTTTATGGATGAAGTATAGGTTGGTATATAGAAGAGTTATCAGTTGTGATTTCACGTTATTGTTTATAACTAGGTTAAGTTCCTTTGTAACAAAACTCGATTAACCTAATTTAGCTTGTCAAAAAGAGTCTCAAATCAACTTTTAATAACAGGATTATTCCTAATTTATAGTATAATAGGTTTTTTAAAAACTAAAAAATAAAAAATAAGTTTAATTAAAAGAAACTAGTAGTTTTAGACAAAATTGAATTGAGTTTTAAAATTACTTTGAAAAAACTTCCACAAGCTAAATTAGTTAAATACTTAAGGAGGTTGCTTATAGTTTTGAATTAGATCACAATTTTTTTTGTAAAAGCCCTTTTAAGTGAGTCAAAATTGAATAAAACATTAACATTTGCTTATCATATGTAATGATTAGAGTTTTGTAATAAAAAATAATTATAAATATTATTTTGTTCTCACTTCTACTTTTTTCGAGTACCCAAAACTCCTTCAAGTTATTACCTCATCTTCCATAGAAATTAACCACTAAATATAGAAAGTTTCTTATTTTTACTGAAAAAATTATTGATTGGGAAAGATAATACAAAATAGTCCTTTACTTCTAAAGTCTTCACTTGTCACAAGGAAAAGTGTAAAATATATAGATAAGAATTCTCTCTAAGTGATATATTAGTTGCAATAAAAATGATAACTAATTGAAAGCTTGAAACCTTTTTTTCCATGCAAATTTGTGAGACTTGTGCATTTAATTAGTCATATCTACATGAAAATTTTTTCTTTTACAAATATCCTAAATCTGACAATTGAAATTTGTAATGTAGTTTGTTCTTGTATTATTTTTTTAATTGTTTTACTCAAGGTGTTATAAAAATAACGTATTCTTAGTTTTGTATATATATATTGTTTGGAGTTTTTCACTAATCTTAATATTGATTTAGGCTTCTTTTAAATATTCGAATTCTCTGTTTAAATTTGTGATAAAATAATTTGTACTAAAATAGATTTTATGAAACATCTGTTTCAATTTACATAATTTGTTAAACATATAAAAACGTGTCATTATTTGTTAATATATATATATATATATATATATATATATATATATATATATATATATATATATATATATATAATAAACATCATAACGAACAAGTTATTATTATATTTTATAATACTGTATTGTAGTTTGCGGTTAAAATAATATTTACTTTCAAACCTTAATTTTTGTTTTCCTCTCTAAATAGGTAAAGATGAATTAATCCTAATCTCTAATCTATGAAAGTCGCAAATCCTTGTTCTTCAAATCTACCACGCTTGATTTCGTTACCAGAGGAGAAACTTTACTAACATCTCATTTCATGATTAACCATTTTGTTTTTTCATAGGGAGGTTCCTGTGATGACTACTTGTCACATCTAATGTGTTGCTATTGTGCAATGGTTCAAGAATGGCGTGAGCTTCAGCTATTTTGGAGGTAGGTTCACCGAAACTTACCCAACAAAATTCACAATTTCATTTTAAATATTATTTCTTTTACTTATTCCAAATAGATGCAAAGTTGTTTGGTTAAAAACTTCAATTTTTTCTTGAAAATGATTAATAAAACTGATTCTAAACAGGTATGCCTGCCATAATTACTGATCATCAACCACTTCTCCAGATTGTCAAGAAAGAAGCACATGGAGCCATGAATTTTCCATGTTTCTCTTTTTCCTAAATATATTAAATTAGTGCACTTGAAGTCATTACATGAAAATTAGAAGACTCGTTTTCGTTTATAGCAAATCAAGCTAAATAATTATTTATCTTATTTTATTTATATTTTTAAATTATTTTTGTTTTTATTCTTACATAGAGGATTTTTAGGTCTTAACTGTAGTCTTCTATCACTTTTAGTTACTTCTTAATCTCCAATAAGATATAGAAGAATACCTGTTCTCAGATGTCTGAATAACAATTTTCAGGATTCATATCTCATTTTTGGTATATTCATATTGTATTTATAAGAGTCAAAAGGGACGATTGTTGTATAATTGGATGAAGCTACAAGTTTACTATCAACAGTAATTGTCTAGTAAGCTAGCATTTTTACCGTATATTTTAATCGAACAAGTGTTGTTCAATACCGCTTAGTATTTAGACTCGCCTTTTAATTTATTTATTACTATAAAGTATTTAAATTTTTTTCATGATAATATTCTTAATATCTTAACTTAGAGTTATTACTCTTTTCATTATCCTACAAATCTGTCTTAGTAATCTCTGTGAACACTCAATTCTCTTTAATTCTCTTTGAGAGCCAAGAAAAAGAAAATTAAAAGGTAAATAAATATATCGGTAATATGAAAAGGGAAAAGTAAAATTAATACAGAATGTAACCATGTAAGTAAATGTTTGTAAAGTATGATAGTGGTGATTGTTTTTTTAAATGATCGAAATGGACATTATTTTTTTGCATTTGGGTAAATAGTATTTATTTCATAAAGAAGTTGTATTTCTAATACAACTTTAATTTTTTCATTAAGAACGTGTGTGTATAATTTTATTTATTTTAATTATTTTAACGAGTACATGTAAAAGTTGTACTTATATTATATATATATATATATATATATATATATATATATATATATATATATTTTAATTTTTAAGAATTAATTAAAATGTAATCTTGTTTATAAGCACAATTTTAGTTTTTTTATATATAAAATTATAGTTACAAACACGCTTTTATTTATTTTTATTCTGTATTTAAATTTTGATAATTTAAGAATTGTATTTAATTTTTAATTTGCTTATATTAAAGGTGTATTCTTTTTAAATGTCGATTTTAAAATAAACTTAAATATCAAAAAGTTCATTCTATCCAAATAATTCGCTAAAAGTATCTATAAAGTAAATATAGGTGATATATTGTTTTTTTAAAATACACTTTTAATTTAAATAAAATAATAAATCAATAAAATTATTAAATTTTAAAAATTAAAAAATAATTTTAATTTAACAGGACTTTAGTATAAATGAAATAATCTATAGTTGTGTTAGAATGTAAAGGAGTAAAAATAAATTTAAATTATAAGAAAAATTATAAGTTACAAAATCTTTCTTTTAAATATTTAAAAGTAATTTTATATTGCCAAGGAGTTCTTAAAAAATGTTCAAACCATAATTTATTTATTAAAATGTGTTTAATTCTTAAAAATATTTAAAATTAAAATGGAAACTTTCTATTTCAAATTTAAAATTAGATTTGGTAGGGTAAAATTGAAATTTTAATTTATGTAAAGATAGAGTTTAAATTTTACGGGGTGCAGAATGCAGTGCCCTTCGCTGAACGAATACACGGAATACGGGCCATTCTGAAAAAAAAATATGGGCCATGAAGCCCATGAGCCAGAACTCAACCACAAATTAGGGTTTTGTGAACAACCCTCTCCATAAGTGCCGCAGCTACGCCTTCAGTTCTTCAGTTTAGTGCCGTAGCAGTGGAGCACTAGTTTCCTTTGCAATTCCAAAATGGTTCGTATCCTCTCTCTATTCTTCTTTATGATTTTTATGCATTGTCATTCTCATCTTCATATTAGGTTTCGATCTGTTTCATAGTCTTCTATGTTTTCTGTTCTTATGAAATTTTCATCTTAGCGAAATGGCTAGTTTTAATCCACCTTGTGTCATATTTTAACGCAATGGGTTTTGCCTTTGAATTCTGTACACTGGGTTTTTAAGATTTTACTCTGTGCTGCACCGTATTTATCCAAATCAACTGTAGGAAGTTTAGGCTGTAATATGATATTTTATTTGGGGATCCATTGATATACCCCTAAGTTTTATTTATTTAATTTGAGGTTTTCTGTTTGTCCCTTTTGGTATGTGTTTTGAGTTTTTAACTTTGGTGCTTGTGGCTGTTCCAGGCTAGGGGATTGAAGAAACATTTGAAGAGACTCAATGCTCCCAAGCATTGGATGCTTGACAAACTGGGTGGTGCATTTGTAAGTGAAAGTTTCTTCATCATTTGATCAGTTAAGGGAAAATTTTTAGAAACTGATGTGTGCCTTTTCTTTCCTGTATAGGCGCCCAAACCCTCATCTGGACCCCACAAATCGAGGGAGTGCCTTCCCCTCATACTCATCCTGCGAAACAGGTTGAAGTATGCTCTGACCTACCGTGAAGTCATAGCTATTCTGATGCAGCGACATGTTCTTGTTGATGGCAAAGTTAGGACAGACAAGACATACCCTTCTGGTTTCATGGGTATGTTTCTGGCATGCTAATTGTTCGAATAAATTTATCAGGCTAAATTTATGCAGTATTGTATTTTGGGGTTGAGGGTGTAGGGGTTAATAACATGCTATTGTGTATGACAGTTAAATTGATGTTTTATGAGTATGCATTATTTAGTGAAATCTCTGTACCAGGATGTTGAAACACATAAAAAATATATTCCTGTTGTTGATAGGTAGTAAAGTATTTACTGAATTAACGAGATTCATGCTCTTTAGATGAATGTTGAATACACCCTGACTCTCTGTTTGATTTGCAAATACTGTCAATGTTTACCAGTATAATTCTTTTGTTTTGGCTGTAGCCATGATTTCATTTCAATTTCATATCTCTTTGCAGATGTTGTATCCATTCCTAAAACAAACGAGAACTTCCGCCTGCTCTATGACACCAAAGGGCGATTCCGTCTTCATTCTGTCAGGGATGATGAGGCAAAGGTACTTTTTATAGGGTTATTTTGAATATATTTATTCTATTGTTATTTTGAATATTGTTTATTCGTTAGCAACCTATTTTCCATTATACAGTTAATATATAATGAGTAATATAGAAGACTGGCTTCACTGTTTTACGGTCTTGCATATTATGCAGACTAAGAAATCTGTTGATGCTAATCAACCTATGAATGTCGATTTCAGAACTTGCTTAGTTAATTGTTTGCATTTTGTTACAAATTTTCTTATATATTAATGGTTATGGTTTAATGCGTATTCCTCCTTGTATGCTTGTATGTGTGTATATACCAGTTTAAGCTCTGCAAGGTTAGGTCGGTGCAGTTTGGCCAGAAAGGTATTCCATACCTGAACACCTATGATGGTCGTACCATCCGTTACCCTGACCCTCTCATCAGAGCCAATGACACCATTAAGCTGGATCTCGAGGAAAACAAGATCGTTGATTTTATCAAGTTTGATGTTGGGAACGTTGTTATGGTTACTGGAGGAAGAAACAGGGGGCGTGTTGGAGTTATTAAGAACAGGGAGAAGCATAAGGGTAGCTTTGAGACAATTCACGTTCAGGATGCCACTGGACATGAATTTGCTACTCGTATGGGAAACGTGTTCACTATTGGTAAGGGCACAAAGCCTTGGGTATCACTTCCTAAGGGTAAGGGTATTAAGCTATCCATCATTGAGGAAGCTAGAAAAAGGATTGCCGCTCAGCAAGCAACTGCTGCTTAAATCCCCCTTCTGAATTAATAGACTTTTGAGTATCTCGTAGTTTAATTCAATGGTTTTGGTTTTTAATTCCTTTTGTCCAAGAGATTTTTATCGTTGAATTTTGACTCTGGCACTATACAACTTTATTGTGGCTGTTATATTCATGGCTGTTATTTTCATTCTCTATTATTTGGCTTCTGGTAGCACAAAACCGCAGAATCAATTTTACCTGAGCAGAGTAATGGCGTAGTTGTAGTGGAGTGTTGTTGCTAGTGGAGTTGTAATGGCGTGCTTTTATTAAATGAATCTATGAATTATATTTAAAGGAAAATGCTTTTAAAATAAGTGTATGATGTTTATGTTAAGAGTTGTTGATATATCATCAGTAACTTTCAAATATTACAGATTGTTTTTCTGATACCGTAATTTTTATTCAAGAATATGTTGTTTCAAATGTTTAATACCCACTCAGTTTCTTAGAGAACTTGTTACAACATGCATATTCGCGTCTTTAGAATCCTAGGATTGTTTATAAAACCTTGTATTCATCGTTGCAGATGATAAATGTTTTCACTTTTAGAACGTGGGTACTGTTTTCTCATTTTGCAGTGTAATGTGTGTCGTTTGTGTGAATTTTATACAGTCAACGTGGGTATGAAGTAGGTCATAACAAATATTGGACCATATTTAGCCATTATTACAATTTCAAATTGTTCTGTATTGGGCAAATTATTCTCCTTTATTGAATATACAATATTACATTTATTTTGGTAAAATTTACGCTCTGATCATCTTGGTTAGTTTGTATTACATATTTTTGTCTTTTATATTAAAATGATGATAATAGTTTGATCTAACATTTTATCATCCAAATTTATAAAGACTAAAAGTGATTAAAAACAATGTATATAATAACTAAAAAAATAGTTTGTATAATGATAATTGCATTAAAATGTTCACTTAATTTATTATATGTCATTATTTTAGAAAAAAAATTGTAGAGTTGTGCTCAATTTTATCATATGCCAATATTTATTTTTTATAAAAACTAATATATATTCAAATTAAAAACAAAATTATAATAAAAATAAACGTAGGTATGAAGTTATTATTTGATAATGTTATTAATGAAATATTTATATAGTATATAAATATAATAATATTTTTATCAAATTGATATTAGTATAATTATTAGCATTAATATCTTACGTATAATTTGTTATTAAATAGTTTTTAATAATTCTATTTTTATATTTTGATTAGAATGTATGCTAAATATTTTTTAATTTATTATTAAAAGTGTTAAATTAAATGGAGCAAAGTATTATTAATATAAGAGGAAATAGTCAGTGTACCACTCATACACAATATGGAAGAAATGTGTATTTTATTTTACTTTTTTATCTCGAAAATGTATTTATTTATTTTATCCTCCCTTTGTGAAAATGGAAAAAAGAAATAAGAGTGACTTTTCATTTATGTTTTTTAAGAAAGAGTGAAAGATTTTTTTTTTTTAAAATTGGAATGAGAGTGAAAAAGAAAATAAAAGAAAGAGCGAAAGAAAAAGGAGTGTTTGAGGCCTGCAGCTACATTTGAGTTGGGTGAGTCAAAAAAGACGTGAGAGTAAGAGAAGAAAAAAATGAGAAAATTTGAAGTGAATGTGGATGGTACACTTATGTCGGCAACGGTCACACTGTAGGACTCTGAGGTGACCATTTTCTTTCAGTTAGCTTTTTTGTTCACAAATTTGATGTGAAGGCATGGTTGGTGATTGACATAGGTGAAGAAGTCACAAGACGACAATTGCGGAAATGCTTCATTGAGTTAAATTTTCATGCATTTGTCTTCCTTAATAGAGAAACTAACGTGACAAAAATATAATCGTGGAGGGAAAGGAGGAAAAAAAGATACTACCAGAATTCAGTTCCGACTTCAATATTTGTTACTATTTCTTCATCGCTCGATTTATTTTTAATCATTTTTTTCTCAATTCATCTGATTAATTTTTGTTTTATCATGAATTTACATGATTTTTTTTTTATACTTTTATAACCCTCCATTAATGTTTTAATATAAACCAAAGTAATAATATAAAACTTAAAACGGGAAACGGTTGCAAGCACGCAACACTTTAAAATGTAAACCACGTAATCAATAAATTTATATTAAAAGTGGAGAGAATTAAAAAGGAACAACCTCTTATCGGTGGATAGCGCGAGATAGAGGCGAAATTAACAAGTAAAAACAATGTTACCCATACTGAAGAAAATGACAATATTACAAAACTACACAACAAAAACTACTTATCTCAATAAAATAAATAATGACATTGAATTAGTTATACAATGTAAATGTGTTGAAAATAGTAAATCTAATTTTCATTATTATATGGTGAGATTTATTACATAAATTGCCTTTAGTTTAGGGAGCATATTTTGAAAGAAAGTTCTTTTTGCCCTGGTCAAACAGTAAATAAACAACAAAACATGGATGTGTTTAAAACAGTTCTCATTTATTTTTATTCATCCGTAGTTTCAGTTCCACCTTCACGCACAAGACTCGAAATTCACTAGATAAGATGATACACATGGTAACAAGACTAGAAAGGGGGAAAAACAGTAATCATCAAGCTGCAGCTCCCTCGTGGAGGAGCATCTGATCAAAGTGCCACACACCTGAAAGTTCATCCAGGAAAACAAATAAGATATAACGATACCTTTCTTTGATCATTGGAACAAAAACTCGGTGAAGTAAAAAATGCAAATACCAGAGTTTGAAATTCTTACCATGTCCTTTGCCAACTCTTCTGAGCTGAGCAACATACTCAGATATTCTTTTGATGGATTCCACCTAAGAAAGAAACCATTAAAGATTAGACTTATTTTGCCAAATGCAAATGCATAAAACACATAAAAATGTACAATATCTCACTATTTGAGAAATTTAGTTGCAACACCAAATTTACACTGCATTTATACCTGTTCACCCAGAAATTCGCTTTCGATGAAGTCGGCCAACTGCACGTCACCGTTCTTCGTGGCAACCTGACAATACATGCATCAAGTTCAAAGTAAGGGACTTCCATGTTTAACAAATCATTATCAACATAAACAAGACCAATGAAACAAAGCAGCAAAACCAGAACTAGGATCCAGTAAAAGGTGGCTTACACTGTGCAAGTGAAGGAGCTTTTCGTTCGTTAGCTTCTCTAATGACAGAGCCAGTTCCATGGCTGAAACAAGAGGAAAACAAGACATCTTTAACTCTGACAAATAATGAATACAGTGGAGAACTTCAAGAGGAAAAGCCGAAAGAAGTTAAAAAATATCGAACAAGTTGACGTGTGTTTATTTGTGTTTACCATTTTCGTAATAGATATTGTATCTCTCAATAGTAATAATATACAAATGTGCCATCCAATCCGGATTTGATTTAATCTAAATAACATAGTGGCTAGAGCAAACTAGCTAGTGATTAGGTCTATCCGTAAATACCTGAGAAAATAAAAAAAAGTTCTATAAGATAACTTCTATAAATTAATTTAATTAGAATAAATTAATTCAACATTTTAATTTGTAGAAAAACACATTTTGTTGTTTCTTCTTATTTTTATTTCATTTTAATATGTAGAAAAACACTTTCCTGTGTATAACATGCTATGTTTATGAAGTATAAATAAATACATATTATTATAATTCAGTCCTGATACCTCCTGGTATCAAAAATAAAATTATAAATCGTGATATGAATTATATTTGTGAAATAAATAATTAAATATTATAAATGACGTGAATATCTCAAATGCAACAATTTAAATTAGAATTGACAAAAGAACTCAACCACAACTCTCTTAGCTACGTGAAAAAGATAAAATAGAGACCAATAAAAATAGTGAATGATAAAATCCTAGTTTCATTCAAGCGAAAAATGAGAGGCTTGTGTTTAGTGACGCTCCTTAAATTCCTTTTCATATAAACTCCCATTCATATAACTTTACAATTTCATTGACAATAATTTATGAGTACATAAATAAATAAATAAAAAGTCTCACAACATTCATAGATGTATTGCATAATTACAAATCATTTGTGATTCATCATAAGATGCTAAGAATAGTATCAAATATGTACAGAGTCTTTCACGAACTATTATATCAACTAAGAATTTCAATTCTAGAGACGATCTCAAAACTTGTAAGATTTCAAGGATCAAAACCACAAATCACACGTCACACTTCAGATACAGATAAATAGAGAACAACACGGAAAAAGAGAGAAATCTATTTAGAACACACGATCTGAACTGAAAACACTAAAAAGAGAAATTATAAGGCCAGAAAACTAACCGTGCAGTGCATCCCCCTTATCTGCATGATCAAACTCAGAAAGAGGCATCACAATTGACTGCAACTTCACTTTTCCACCACGCTTGTTCTGAAAATGAATAAAACAAATACATCGCAACAACACAATCGAAATTCAGAGTTCAACATCAGCGTCAGTCTATAGGCCAAATTATGTAAAATAAGTCAAAGTAAAAAACCTGATACTCCATCAATTTCTCAGCATGCTCTCGTTCTTCGTCACTCGATTCCTTGAAAAACCTTTTCAAAACAATAATCAGTAATTGCAAATAATCACTCCTGATTAGTAGCAGTATCAAATAAAACGATAGATTACTAAAGTAACGAAACCGTTACTTACTTAGCAAGACCTCTCAGCGCAACGTTATCCCTATCGAAGTACGCAAACATAGCATGATATACATACGAAACATTATACTCCACACTGCATCCAAAAAAAGACAATCAGAACGATAAAATAACAAAAAAAATTGAAACCAGTGAGAAAGAGAGAGAGGAGCAACTTGATTTGTTCGTTAACGACGGCTTCAGATTCGTCGGCGTATTTTTGGCGAGCGAGAGAAGCTTGTGGAACGGTGGGAACGAGATCGAGTTCCTTCTTTACCTCCTCGAACGGTTCAAAAATCACGCCGGTTAGGGCGCGGTGGTTCGTGGATCCTTTCGCGGCGCGAACCACCAACCGACTCGCTTTGTTTACCTGAACGGGAACCGAACGCGAAGGTTCGGCGTTGGGGTTGAAAACGGAGAGTGACGAAGCAGCAGCGGTTCGGAGAAGCATTGTTTTGGTTCGGAATTCAGCGAAAGCGGAGATTTGAAAAACAGAGTAAGACGGAACGGAAAGGGTTTGTTTCGTTCAGTGGTGACACTGTGTCAATATTGTGAGCGGGTGGATAGAGATGGGTGTGTGAAAGTAAATGGAGAAGTTGGTGAAGTGAGAACCGTTGGATGGGACAAAACGTGGAGGGCTGAGATGCAAAGGTTGGATTGGGCGCGTGGCATGCTCGTGGTCTAGCTGGGTATCATTATTGTGTTGTCCCCTCGAAATATCTAGAATCAATGGTTTATCTCTAATCCTTTTTGGGCCCAGTTACAATTTTTTATTTGGAACTTTTTTTCGGCTGTCTTTTTCCAGCTGTATTTTTGTAGAAGATGACATGTATATCAAAATTATAATGAAATCATGTACCAAGAGCATATTATGAATTATTATATTAGAATTATTGAAATAGCTTACGTGTAATTTTTTCTACTATAACTTTGAGGAATTGTTTACTATAAGATTCTTTTCATGTAAAAAATCGTCATTTCTGAAAATATAATTATAATTCTTGAGAATAACTAAAATGTAAAATATTATAATTTGATCAAATTTATTTAAGATGGTCTTATTTAAAAACAAACTATATATATGAAAAATAGACTGGAATTTTTTGAAATCAATTTGACACAATATATGCAATTTTATAAAACTTATTCTTATAGTAGAAAACTCATTTGTTCATTATACATAAAAAAATAAAAAGTAAATTGAAATTGAATAAGCATCGTCCTTATTTCTCAATAATACCATAATATAATTCACTTACATATTCTTAAACCAAAAAATTACAAAAACAAATCACGTCTAATTCACTATAAAATAAACTTTATGAATCATCAACTATATTTTCAATGACATAGATAATTTACCATATTAAATATTTTTTTAAATTAATATTAAACATATCCCAAAAACATTAATGTATAATTTATTAAAATCAATACTAGAAATCATCTAAAATTTTAGCTAGAATCTACTTTACAATGTTTTATACACTACTTCCTTTTTACTTTAACTATCATGACATGTTTTAAACACCTAAAATAATATATTTTTTACGTGTATGAATCAATTCAAACTTAAAATGACTATTCCAAAATCCTACCTTCATTACCAACACAATATAATCAAAATTATCATAATTTTGTTCGGTTACAGTTAATCCAAAAAGTTATTATAAATCTAAAATAGAAATGTATTCTAATACCTCCACTTCAATACATAAATCAATATTGTAATTAATTTTTTCTCTCTTCCTAGAGGACCTTTGCAAGCAAAATAATTATAATTCTACTAACTTTTTAACAGCTTAAACTTTACATAAATAACAATAAAATATTTAATAAGAATAACCAAAATTAATATTTACTTGTTGGTATCATATACAAAAGAGTATATTATTAGTTAACATAAAGATTATTAAAAAAATATTTAAAAACTTGTATAATAATAAACAAAACTAATACGAGTAAGTGAATTATCTTTCAAATAGAACTAAATTTAGTCTCAGTCTAGTGGAAGCAAGATACTTGTAGCATGACAAAAAAATACAACAAAATTTATTATACTTGGTCAATAAGTAGAATTAAAATTTTAATTAATGCTTAAAGTCTTATTTAATATATATTTCTTCACTTTTATCGTTTATTTTATATCTTCATTGATATGGAAAATTTGTTGTGTGATTCCACGAGATATGAGCATTGGCTTAGTTTGATTTGTTCTTTCTTTTCTTAGCTGCTAGAAATACCTTGCAGTTTTTTCTTCTTCCTTTGAAATGTGAAAGTAGCTTTAGGTGGGAAAAAGCACGATAGAAAATAAAAGTTAAATTATTGAGTAGAATCTATGCTTATCCAGGTCAGTGTCACCATAAAAGATAAATCAGGAAGTATAGCAATAAAAAAAATCATTACCAATTACTGTTGCTGGCACTGACAATGAGATATTTTTTATTTTCAACTTCATTTATTATTATGCATATATTTTGAGGAAAATAAATTATATTTTATTATATGTTTCATTTATTTATAGAATTGTAATAATAGACAAAAAGGGAAAAGGATAAATTATTCATTTCTTTTTTTAATGTAATTGGTTGGTAATGGGATACAACCCAAGACTTTGATTGGGCACTTGAACGGAAGTTTGGGTCAGAGTTAAAATATCGAAGGCAATTGCTTCCTGCACCCCCACAATTGCTTCCTGCACCCCATCACTTTTATGTCATACCAAAAATGTCCTTACCAGAATATACTAAAGGGCAAAGTGGTTAACTGAATGTGGTGACAGTAGATTTTCCAGTTGACATGATGATAGAGGGTGCTACAACAATCTTCTCCTGCAACCTTTTCTTATAGTATTAAAAGTAGGTAAGTTATTTTATTTTGCTTGGTGTAGACATGGTATAGAGATGCATGATTTGATTTTTCATTTAATGATTACGGAAAACAAAATCCATAATAAAATGTAGGTGGGTTAAATACGTTATAGAAAATATTTTCCGTAAAAAATTATTGTGTTACGGAAACTATTTTCCGTAAGTGAGGGGGTGTAATATGAGTGCTTACAGAAACTATTTTCTGTAAGAGGAGAAAATAATTATGAAAAAAAATTTTCATAAGAAAAATTGTTTGTTATGAAAAAACATTTTCCATAAGAGGACATTCAGTTTATGGAAAACCTTTTCCATAGAAGGAGAAGTGCATTATGGAAAATGATTTCCATAAGAGGAACAAAAAGTCTCTTATGAAAATCGTTTTCCATAATGCACTTCTCTTTCTATGGAGAAGGTTTTCCATAAACTGAATGAAAATGTCTTCCGTAACAACAAATTTCTCTTATGAAAAACTTTTTCCGTAATTACTTTCTCCTCTTACGGAAAACAGTTTTCGTAGACACTCATCTCACACCCCCACTTAAGAATAATTTTCATAACACAATAACATTCTACAGAAAATGTTTTCCATAAAGTATTTTACTCACCCACATTCTATTACGGATTTCATTTTCCGTAATCGTCAAGAGAAAAATCAAATCTTGCACCTCTACATCATGCCTAAATCAAGCAAAATAAAATAATTTACCTACATTCAATGTTGCGGGAGAAGATTGTTGCAACACCCTCTACCATCATCTTGTCGGAAAATCTATCATCCCATTACTCAGGAAACTACTTTGTCATTTAATATATTATGCGAAGAACACTTTTGACATTAAATAAAAGTGATGGGCTGTAGGAAGCAATTGTGGGGTGCAGGAAATAATTGCCAATATCGAAACTATAGATGTTTTAGGATTGTCATCAGAAACAGTAACAAGGGATGCAAAATTAGTACGACGATAGATTAAGTTAAATAAAATTCACTGTTCAAAGTGAACAGTATATATTATTGCTTGATTATTATTTTATTTAAAATTGCGGACCCGTAAAAACTTTCTTTTTGTAGCGATTATAATTTAGAATAAATAAACGTTGCAGCTTAAAGATTATGATATTGAGATCAACCATTAAGTAGATTTCTTGATTTACTAGTTTTACAATATTTTATTTTTCAAAATTGTATTTGATTACTAAATTTAAATGAAAACTAAGACAAAAAATATTTAACTTTTCATAATATTTTTAGCAAGTTAGCCATCAACTCAACTAAGTATATAATATAATATATAAACTATATGTTGTGTAATGGCGTGTTTGCAGTAATATAGATAATATATATATATATATATATATATATATATATATATATATATATATATATATATTTTTT
>Ga0209700_105074_pt1 | contig 22753 bp, 11 predicted proteins | sample SiratroredBW_FD_187528 | JGI IMG/M metagenome (GOLD analysis project Ga0209700, IMG submission 187528) | Root nodule microbial communities of legume samples collected from California, USA - Siratro red BW (SPAdes) (version 2) | ecosystem: Host-associated > Plants > Roots > Nodule | place: USA... | reverse complement strand
TAACCCTGTCATACATGATTGATGATTCATTTGTGTGGGGGCTGTGTGGATTCACAGTTTGGAGATGTATGACAGGTGCATATCTCGGGGTCTATTCAATGCACGAGTCTTCCGAAAGTAGAGTCATATTTGTAGTGTGTTAGATTCTTATATTGTGATGATACATGAAATTGAATGTTTTTGATTTGTTAAAATTTGGTTAGCTTACCCCTTTTCTTTGGTTGTATTGTGTTTGAGTTTCTATCTGTGATGATCGTGTCTTGACATGGGAGCAGATAGTGCTGCAGATGGATCTTTGGGAGATCATTTAGGTTGAAGGATGCTGTTAGGAATAGTATTATATTTTGAAAAACTTGTATATGATATTGTAAATATATTTTGAAATTTCAGTTTAGCTTTATTATGTAATTTTGATGCATGTTAACTATGGAATACCATGAGATACACATGATGTTAATAATTTAGCTGTCATAGTATAAGCTTTAATTTTGTGGGGTATTACAAAAAGTGCAAACCATATATGTAACTTTTATTTTTTTTATCTCATAAACATTTATGGACAGAAATTAAAGAAGAAATATTTGATAATATATTTTATCAGTATTAAATATATTAAATAATAAAAAATGAGAATATCATATATATTTCGAATAATAATATGCATTATAGAATGAGTAAAGTCTATATGGATGAATAACAAAATAAAACACTTCTAAAGAAAATCATAAATATTAAAAAAAAATCTAATTTCCACATTAATAACTCATAAATAATACTTTTATTTCCAATGTTATTTAATTATAATTATGTTATCTCATATATTAAATTTGCTGAATTTTACAATATTATATATATAAAATTAAAGATAATCATATCATATTTATTAAATTTTGATATTCTTAACATAAAAAGGGAAAGGAATTTAAAAATATATAGGCATCAATATAATCTGATAGGATATAAGATATATTTATCAAATAAAATAAATCACATTTATGTATTCCTTTTATTAATATATAGTATATAATTTTGTTTGTGATATTTTTTTTCTTTATAAAAGTATCATTTTAAATAATTTTTTTGCTATAGTAACAATGAGAGAAAGAGAGGAATCGTTGAAAGATGCTAAGATGAAGAAAGAAGAGGGAGAAGAATGAAAGGAAGTGAAAAAGGTTAAACTGGTAACTTCAAATGGAGTGACCTTAGAAGTGAAAATTTCAATTGTGAAAGAGACAAAGACTATTGAAACTTTCATCAAGGCCTTTGATACTGACAGTTCCATCATTTCTCTGCTTCCCAATGTCACCAATCACATTCTCAGTCTAATCATGGAGTTGATGTCAAGGAAATACGATCAAGAATTGGTAAAGAGACTTAGTCATGACGAGTTGAAGGAAATGCTTCTCACTGCCAACTACCTTAACATGAAGACTCTTCTCCATTGCATTGCTGCTGTTATTGCAAACATTATTCAGAATAAAAGTGTTGAGTTTGTTAGGAGACTTCTTTCATATAATTAACGATCTTAAACCCGAGGAAGAGACTGAAATTCGCAAAGTTAACAAATGAACATCAGAAGGAGTTGACGAAAATTTAACTCAATGCTTACTCTATCATTACAAGGACCAATTTAGATATTTTTTATTTTAATAACAAATAATATTTTCAAGTATATTATATGATTTCTAACTTTCTTCAAAAGACTGTTTTTGTTTCCATATGATGAGATGCTATATATAAGAAATTTGGTGTCTTCAATTGTGTAGTTTAGATCACCCTAAATGTACCTTTAGGGGTTTTGGTGGGCGAGAGTGGGGAGGGTGTATAGGAGTATGACTGTTTTGCAAGATTTTACAGGTTGGAGGTGGCAGTCTCTAGTACAAGCGGAAGTAACATTCGACTTCTGAATGATAAGGGATGCAGGATTGGTGACATTGTAACGCTAATTGGTGTTGTTATGTATATCATGTTTTTTTTTTCTTTTTTTTTTTGTGTATGAGAGCGAGACTTTTGTACATGCCTTCCTAAGTGGAGCGACTTTGATATATTGTTCATAATTGTATTTAGTTGGATTATCTATTTTGTTTTAGATCAGCGATCATCGATCAATGAGATACCCAGTTAAGAATAGATTGTATAAGAATTAGAGTATCCTTGAAGTACTCTCTATTACATTATATTTACTTTTGGTGATTAAAAAAAATAAAGATTTTGATGATTCATATACAAAAATATGTTTCAATTTTATTTAGTTCATTCAATTTTAATTATAATTTAATCCAAATTTTCATCTTTATATATAGAAAATAATTATGTGGTTAAAAGAAGATATTTGGACCGCTCTTTTTCCATTTTCACACCCCGACTCTCATTCATTTTTTTTTCAAATCTCCGTCTCTGCTGTGACAAAGCTGCTGTGTCCCTTTTTTCCTCCTTTTATTTCCTTTAGAGTAGTGAATATTTCATTGTTCTTGTACCGTGTACAAGTTACAATACTTATTACAAAATGCAGTTTTATCAACTGTGATGTCAAGGCTAGAATACTGATTCTTTGACAACCTTCAGAACCACTTAACAATTAAAATATTGAAAATAAAGTTGATTTTTGTTTTCTACGAGTTGTCTATAATTAATAAGGTAGTTGAGGCAATTGTACAATATTATAGAGATGTCTAAAGTTAATAGAGTAGTTGATAAGTCTAACATTAATAGGGTAATTGGGAATGTTCAAATTAATTAGGAGTCTAGGTCATTTGTCATTTGTATCAAGCCATTTTGAGAAGTAAAAGTCTTCTAAATTTTCTTTCCTCTTCTCTTGAATCATTCTCCTTTATTTTTGAGGTTATTCTTCTTTGGTTGTATTCTTCCATCCTTTGAGTGTTCGGTCTTGGGCCAGCAGGCTTTTTCTTATTTTCTGTTGTTCTTTTATATTTTACATGGTATCAGAGCCATAAGAGCTCTAGTATCGTGTGTCAAGATTCCTTGGTGGAAAAATAAATCGGTACCTCAAAAATGGATTCAAGTGGACGTAGTGGACTTGGTATTGAGGTATTAAATTAGTCCAACTACAAGGATGGAGGACTTGTATGGAGTCTTACCTCATTGGTGAAGATTTGTGGGATGTTGTTGACGGGAGTAATACAACTTCTCCCACAGACGAGCAAGGAAATGCTGATGCACAGTTGAATGCAAAAGTGGAGTTCGTGTTGAAGTGGTCGATTTCTCACGGCTTGTTCGATCACATCATGCGGTGCAATTCAGCCCATGAAATTTGGTGGACTCTTGATAGACTCTTCAATAAGAAGGATGAAGCACGACTTCAGATTTTGGAGAATGAGCTTGCTAACACCACATAAGGTAATCTCTCCATTTCTGAGTATTTTCTTAAAATTAAAAATCTTTGTTCGGAGATTTCCTTGTTAAATCCAAAAGAGGCAATTTCTAAAGCTCGGATAAGAAGAATTATTATTCGAGGATTGAAGCGAGATTACATCCATATGTGACATCAATACAAGGATGGGTTCAACAACCATCCTTGGAGGACTTCGAGAATCTACTATCCTCTCAAGAGTCACTAGCAAAGCAAATGGCTAATGTCTCAATAAAAGAAGGAGAAGGGAGTGCTCTCATGGCAAGACAGAAGTTTGTCAAGAATAAAGGAAATCGAAATAGCTCGACCTCTTGCCCATATGACCAAAGCAACTCCAGTCCGAGTGGAGTACATGGTGAGTCTTCTAAAACTACCTCCAATAAGAAGATTTTCAAATGCTATCGGTGTGGCAAAACTAGACATATCAATAGATTTTGCCAAGTTAAATTACGAGAGAGCAATGTAGCTGACAAGATTGAGGAGGAAGAAGATTGGGGGAAGTGTTTTGTGGCGGAGACAAAATTTGTAGATGCCTTGGCTTCCATGAACTTTGAAGATGACTGGATCGTGGATTCTAGTTGCGGCCATCATCTAACGGGAGACCAATCCAAGTTTTCCAGCCTTCAAGAGTATAATGGGAATGAAGCCATTGTCACGGTCGACAACACAGTCCATCAGGTGGAGAATGAAGGCACTATCATTATAAATGGAAAACAAGAAGATTCCATTACACTTAATAGTGTCTCCCATGTTCCAAGTATGAAGAAAAATCTTTTCTCAGTTGCAAATGCTGTTGATGCTGGAAATTTTGTGTTATTTGGTCCACGTGATGTGAAGTTTTTGCGGAATATTAAGGAGCTCAAAGCTGATGTTGTTCACACCGGTAAGAGAGTAAAAAACTTATTTGTTTTGTCTGCTTCCGATTCATATATTGAGAAAATGAGCAACAATGATAATTCACATTTATGGCATGCTAGACTCGGGCATCTTAACATGGATAAATTAAAGGCCATGGTAAAATTAAAACTGGTAAATGGTTTGCCTAATCTGTCAAGTTTTGGTGGAGTTGAAGTGTGTGAAGGTTGTCAATTTGGGAAAGCACATCGACTTCCTTTTGACAAATCCACGAGTCGATGTACGGCTCCATTAGAGCTTATTCATAGTGATTTGATGGGTCCGACAAGAACCCCCTCATTTTCTGGATACTCTCATATGTTGATTTTTGTTGATGATTATAGCATATTTACATGGGTATACTTTGTTAAGCACAAATCAGAAGTGTTTAACAAATTTCTGGAGTTTAAGGAGGTGGTAGAAGGAGTGCTTGGTTCTAAAATCAAGCGGTTGCGGACTGACAACGGAGGTGAGTTTACTTCTGAAGAATTCTTAACTTTTTGCAGAAAGTATGGCATTAAGAGATAACTCACATGTACCGAGACACCATAATAAAACGGGGTTGCAGAAAGAAAGATCAGGCATTTAACGGAAACTTGTAAAAGTTGGTTGCATGCGAAGAATTTGCCTAGAGCATTATGGGCGGAAGGTATGCAATGTGCAACTTATGTGATTAATAAAATGTCACTTTCTCCAATTAACATGAAGTCACCATATGAACTTATCTTCAAAGAAACAACTGAGTGCTAAACATCTTAGAAATTTTGGGTCCATTTGTTATGTCCATGTCCCCGAATCTCAAAGAACTAAACTTGATGCAAAAGCAAGAAAATGCATTTTTGTCGAGTATGATGAAAGGAAGAAAGGCTAGAAGTGTATGGATCCAAAAACTCATCTTTCTATTGTTTCTAGAGATGTTGTTTTTGATGAAATTTCTCTATATTACGAAGGAATGGTGACTGACCAAAAAGCGGCTAAAAATTCAACCCCTAATATTATGGAATTGGACATAACTGATAATGTTTTAGAGAAGCAAGGTGAAAGGGGGAGTTCAAGCACTCAACATTCCGAGTTGCAACGTCCAGAAGAATCAACTGATGCAACCAGATCCGAGAGGCCATAGAGAACCATTGTCAAACCTGCACGCTATAGAGATGAAAATTTTATAAGCACATATTCTTGTTTTTTTACAGGTCCCATTGACGATGAGGAACCTCATACCTTTGAAGAAGCAAAAGGAAACAAAGAATGGAAGCTCGCAATGGATGATGAAATGAAGGCACTCGAGAAAAATCAAACTTGGAGCCTTGTTCCTAAGCCAAAAGATGTACAACCTGTTTCTTGTAAATGGGTATACAAAATCAAAAGAAAAGCGGACGGGAGTGTTGAAAGATATAAAGCAAGTTTGGTAGCTCGAGGCTTCTCTCAGAAATATGGAGAAGACTATGAAGAAACTTTCAGCCCCGTAGCCAAGATGATTTCTGTTCGCATGGTGTTGGCCTTAGTAGCACTCCATGATTGGAAGTTATGGCAACCTGATGTGAAGAATGCGTTCTTATATGGGGAGCTGGATAAAGACATCTATATGGAACAACCTTCAGGTTATGTTTCTAACTCTCATCCTAATTATGTGTGTAAGCTTAAAAAGGCTCTTTACGAGCTCAAGCAAGCTCCGCGTGCATGGTATGGTAAAATTTCTCAGTATTTACAATTTGGTGGCTATCAAGCTTCGGATTCAGACCTTAGCTTGTTTGTTAAAAAACAGGGAAGCTTGCATCTTGTTGTGTTGTTGTATGTGCATGATATGATAATAACAGGCAATTATGAAATGGAAGTTGATAAGCTTCAAGATGAGTCGGCCATCATATTTGATATCAAGAAGTTGGGGGAGCTACATCACTTTCTTGGCTTAGAGGTGACAAACTTGGCAAGTGGTATTTTTCTTTCTCAAGAAAGTTATGCCAAGAAATTAGTTGAACGATTTGGGGTGAATCAAAGCAAAAGGTGTTCAACTCCGTTGGAGGCAAACAAGAAGTTAAGGCGTGAAGAAGGATCACTTTTGGCCAATCACCAGCCTTACCGTGCTCTTGTCGGCAGTCTTTTATATTTAACTATCACAAGACCTGATATTTCCTTTTCAATTGGTTTGGTTAGCAAATTTATGCAGTCACCAAGGAAACCTCACTTAGAAGCAGCAAAAAAGATTTTGAAATATGTCAACTCAACTCTTGACATGGGTCTATTTTTTGAGAAGAAAGTTACCTCCTCTCTAGTTGGTTTCACCGATGCTGATTTTGGCGGAGACTTGGATCCACTTCAGGATATGTATTTCTTAGTGGCAGTACAGAGACAGAGTACAAAGTTATTGCTCTTGCTGCTCAAGAATGCATTTGGCTTCAAAGACTTGCGAACGATTTACATCTTCCTATAACTAAGCCAACTGCACTTTTTGGAGATAATCAAAGTGCTCTCAAGCTCACCAATAATCCAGTATTTCACGCAAGAACCAAGCATATTAAGATCGAGCATCACTTTATTAGAGAAAAGGTTCTTGACAACACCATCGATGCGTTGGAAGTGAGAAGTGAGGAAAATATTGCCGACATTTTCACAAAGTCGCTTTCTAAGACTTCCTTTGAATTCCTTCGTGCGAAACTCGGGTTAATATCCAAAAAATCACTTTAAGGGGAGTGTTGAAAATAAAGTTGATTTTTTGTTTTCTACAATATTCTAGAGTTGTCTATAATTAATAAGCTAGTTGAGGCAATTCTACAATATTATATAGATGTCTAAATTTAATAAAGTAGTTGAAAAGTCTACCATGAATAGGGTAGTTGGAAATGTTCAAATTAAGTAGGAGTCTAGAACCATGAGTACTATAAATAGAGCTAGTCTTTTGTCATTTGATCAAGCCATTTTGAGAAGTAAAAGTCTTCTAAAGTTTTTTTCTTGAATCATTCTCCTTTATTTTTTAGGTTATTCTTCTTTAGTTATATTTTTCCATCCTTTGAGTGTTCGGTCTTGGACCAGCAGACTTTTTCTTATTTTCTGCTGTTCTTTTATATTTTACATAAAAGAATTATTATTTTATTAAAATATAATATTCTATTACAAAATGACAAAATGAGTTGTAATGACTGTATTTTATGTAGAGTGATGTGAAATAATATTTATCTTTTGGGGTAAGTTCTAAGTACACAAGGATGTCTTCTGGAATCTTAGCTAGCGTGGGGCGGCACCATTTGTGATTGGCTAGGAGCTTCCTTATGCGGTTCCACACGGCTTCGTTATCCCGTGCTGGGGCTGCATGGGATTTCTCTTCATGAAGCAGCCCACAAATTACTACTTCTTCCTATTACTCAGTCTTGTGATTCAAAAAGAGTTATGTTGAAAATAACCAGAGGTAGGATAGAACTGTCTTTTATTAGTCTTTCTTTATTTATGTATTGGTAAGATTTGGTTTTTTATTATATATTTGATTTAATTTGATTGTCATAACTCCATAATGCAAAATCAAAGATATAAGAATTGAAACACTCCTTATGTGTTTCATATTCATATTAATTTTTTTTGTTGATAAACATTTGACCATAGATCATAGTCAGTACCAATTTGTCTTTTATTCTTATTCATTATTATCGTGACTAATATTATAATAAAGAGTCAATCCTTTGAGTGGAAGGAAGTACTGATGAAACCGAGGCATATGTTTATCATAAGCTTAATCTAGCTCACCAATATTGTTGATTTTAGTTGGTCTGTGGTACATCTCACTTGTTATATATATCATCACCAAGATAATTTTCGAATGAAAATAATCAAGTAGGGTTAGCTCGGAACCTCAAATAATTGTTCATAGAGAATATCATAAACTTATTTCTTAAAAGTTGATAATTAGAATATCATAAACATTGCAAACTCATTGACTTCGCATCAAAAAGTAAAAGTATTAAATCCAGTACAAGTTTATTCAATTTACTTTTACTAAATAGGAAAGCAGAAATTCATATTTAATACGGTCAACCTCCCAGCGGTGAGAAGCATGGGGTCAACCCGTTGATACGTCACCACAGTGTCTGGTAATGTTGTGTGCCTATGGATAAACCTCAATGAGGGACCTAAAACCAAAAATGGGAAACAATTTGTAGTCTTTGAATCCCGCTTCAGTGAAGAGTTTTTTCCATTCTTCTTCAGTTCGCTCTTTTCCACTAATGGCCAACATTGTCATATCCAAACTCAGCTTTGTCTGAGTCACATCTTTGTAATCAAGCTCTTCATTTATTACTGTTTCTATGATCATCACCTTCCCTCCATTGCCTTTGCTTGAAATACTTTCTCTACAGTTTTTCAGAATCTTTACGCAATTTTCGTCATCCCAATCATGTAAAACCCACTGCAAAGAAAGTAAAAAAAAAAAAAGACAAAAAGTTAAGAAACATGTCTTTATCATGGTTGCGAAGTTGCAGTATTACTTTCCAAATCAAACAAGCAAAATCAGATACATATATTTGTACCTTTAGTAGGATTGCATCAGCTTGAGGGATACATTTGAACATGTCACCACCAACAAAGGTTAAATTATTGGTTCCAGTGGAGTTTGCTATAACCGGAGGAAGGTCAAGCACAACACATTTCAGCTTAGGATATGCTTCGCTGATAATTCTGGCAGTGGTTCCAGTTCCACCACCTACATCCACGATGGAATCTAAGTTCTCAAAAACTGAATTGAAATTTTTGAGAGCCAAGTCCACCATTTGGGAATCGCTTGCCATGCCCTCACTGAAGAGACTCAAGTATTTAGGTTCTCTTTCAAGAAGTCCCCAAACACTTGTCCCTATGGCTGTCTCATACAGCGTGGGGTCCTCACTAGAAATCCATTCTCCCAAGTGGTGGTATTTACTCATGAGAAATGGATCGGTGATCAACCGAACCATTGGAGATAAACAATGGCCACTGCCACTGACAAGAAGTTTTGATGCTGGGGTTAGGGCATATGCTACTTCGTGATCTTCTTGGGTGTGGTGGATATCAAAGATTTCATTGTGTGCCAAAAAGCGCATTAACCGCTGCACAAAATTAGTCTTAGATGGTGGAACTTTAAGAGCTGAGACTAAGTGAGAAAGAGTAACAGGTTTTCCATGGTTGTGGATTATGTCTGGAATACCTAGTTCTACAACCCACTTAAGACATAGAGGTTTAAGGTGGCCAAATATCTGCATGTACAAAATATTTTGGCCTTCAAAGAGCTCAACTGCTGCTTCATGGTTAGCGATTGAACCCATTGGTGCAATGCATGAATGTTTGCTTAGTGAAACTACTTTGGCTTGTTTCCAACACCAGCATTGCCTTGGCTTATATAACGTGTCATGGTCTCGTTGAAGAAATCTACTACTGAAAATATTGCAAATGATACATACCTCTTTTTTTCAATTTGAAAAGGTGGTTTTTGTATAAAATTAATTTTTAAAATTGAAAACAAAAATTTCAAATTAAAAAATTTTAACTCAAATTTATTTAAATCATAATTAAATAAAAATATAAAATTATGTATTTATCATTATAAAAAAAATAATACAAAAAGTAGTTTAATTTATTTAATGTTAATTAAATTTTAAGTTTCATAAATTTAAATATTTTTAGTTGAATCTTTATTAAATAAATTATTTTATTTAGTATTTAAATTTTTTATATTTTTAGTTGATTGTTTTTTATTTGATTTTACTCTCAAATAATTTTCAATTAGGTTGGTATAATCGTTATATGGTATAGTTGTTACTTAAATACTTCTACATGAAAAGTTAACAAATAATATAATTGAGTTTTAGGTGTTTTATAAATTTAAATATTTTCAATTAAATCTATATTAAAAGTTTATATTTTATTTACTGTTTAAAATTTTTATATTCTTTAATTCAATATGTGATGTTTTATTTGTTAACATGGACTATCCGTTACCCTGTATTGTATATTATCAATTATTTTGCATTGTAGACATTCAATTGATTGAGGATAGTCAATTCAAAAATATAAAACTTTTAAACACTAAGTAAAATAATTTTTTTAAAAATATTTAATTAAAAATATTTAAATTTATGAAAAATTTAAAATTTCATTAAAATCTTTCTTATGAGAAATTGGCATTAAAGATGAATAATGGCGAACATAATTCTTTGACTCTTTTCTTTCTTATTGGCTTGCGTGAAAACTCAATCTATTGACATTCAACTAAAGTTTTCTAGTTCTAGTGACCGCCACTGTTTCTTGATCTCCGGTTCATGTGTATCTATCTACTTTCTGTTTTAAGTTTTTCTGAATTAAATGTATGTTCACCATCCAAGACCATTAGTATGAACTGAATTTATTAGATCTTCAAAAAATTGTGAGATATTGGTTTTTAAATAACATTCTAAGTTAATATGAATTAAAATTATTATTTTTTATTTTAAAATTTCTTTTCTTCTAACAAATTTTAAAATTATTAAAATAAGGTTTTATAACATCTTTATATTAAAATCATAGTTATCATAATATCTTAAGAATAATATAACATTATAAAATTCACAAAAAGGAAATTAGGATATTGTTCAATAGTTCATTCGTTCATTCAATAAAAAACATATAAGTCAATGTGGTGTTCGTTCAAAGACGACTCTGATTGTTAATTGATAAAATAATAATTGATAATTAATAAAAGACCAGCAGCCAAAGATTTCCTTTTTATTATTCCTGGTTAATGACGTTAAATGAGTTGGATTCAGATAAATAAATAGCTAATTAAATATGTATGCTATGCACACGCAGAGTAGCTGAGTTTAGAATTAATGGGCAGCCTGTGTAGCAAGTTAATCAGACCTTTTTTATCAGCAGCAGCAAGTTAATCAGACTTAATTGGAGCCAAAAAAAATTATGTTAATTACGTGGCATATAGAGGAACTTTAACTGCATCACATTTTTTCTAAGAAGATGCATCATCACATTTAACTACAGATAGTGTCCCTTTCAATAGCAAACCAATAATGCATGTATGCCTTGTCCTGTTGGTTGTTGAATTTCGTCTGAAAAAAAAAAAGGAAAATCAAGCAGTCAACTATTCTTCTGTTTTGAAATAATAATATCTTCTTTCATAATTATTGTCGTGTAGAAATAAAATCTTAAAACAAATATCATTTTAGTTTTTTAAAATGATATTTATTATTACTATTATTTTCATTTATATTCTTGATAATATTAACAATAGACAATAAAAACTAAAACAAATAAATAAAAATAAGGTTACTATAATAAATTATTTATTCATTTATTGTTCTATAATTTATTTCTCTTGATTTAATTTTTTCAAAGATATATCTCCGTTTCATTAAGAGGACAAATACATACTTGAATTAAAAGGAAATATCAATTATAAAAAAGTATTTTTAGTTCTTTCGGATTCATATTAACTATAATAAATTCTTATTCTTTTTGTTAGTGTGATTAATTAAAAGGGTACGAGAATAAATAATAGATTAAAATTTAAGGTATTTTAGTATACACTAATATTAATTGAGCATTTGTAAGATCCTATTTTCATTTTTTTTTCCATTCTTTCTTTTGTATGTATATATTTTTATTTTTTTCTAAGTTTTCATTGTACCTTTTCTTTACCTTTATTTGAATTAAGAAGGAAAAATTTTAAGTAAGAGAAACGATTTTAGTTGCTAAATTTGAAATAGGGTCTATTCTATTTGTTAAGGTTTTCCTAGAATAATGGGGTGTTGCATGTGAGTGTAGAGTTCTTCTATTTTCTTCTATGCATGTGAGTTTGGAATTCATCTTCTGAAAATTAAAGTTCTGTGTTTTTGTTTTGTATACTTACAAATAAATTAAATCTTATTCTAAATTCATCATAAAAAAATCATTAAGAATACCTTCCCTCGTAAAAAAAAATCCAACTCCTATGACTAAAAATGTAATAAATGTTGTTTTTTAAACAGAAATCTTAAACTTACTCACAAAAAAATATCTGATCATTAAATTAAAAGTATCAATGTGATCTTAAACTAGACATTCATATTTTATCTCAATTAAAATATTTATACTCTTAAACCAAATTACTATCATATTATAAGTATCTATACGAAGTTTAACAAAACGAAAATGTCATTAATTTTGCTTTGTAGAATTATATTTTCAAACCAACCAGACGTAAATTAAGTGTTTGACTAATTGTTTATTAAAAAAAACACTAAAATCGAGACTAAATGTATAAGGTTTTTTAAGTTTGTAAAGTAAATATGATTAGAATAAAAAACCATTTTTCCATGATATAATTATATTTAATGGGTATACCAAACAAAGTCGTTAAAACATGGTAGAATGGCTTATTATATGCTATATTTATTTTGTTTATACGACCTCCCAACAAGTTGTAGTATTCTACTATTTCCTTCGATCACGTAACACAGTAAACCTCTGCCCTAGATTTTGTTGGCCAGATCATGACCAAAAGTACAAGAAAAATAACATCCAATTTATTTTTTTAAATGAAGACTTTCCAAACATGCATGTTGAGTGTCCAACTAGGATAATTGAACTTAACGAACGAAGCAGTTATTTAGATTATTTATCTGTTAAGATGACGATTGATAGAAGAAAATTTATTGTTTTAATTTAAAATTGGAAACATATGTTTTGTATTTTTAATTTGTTTAAAATTTAATTTTTTACATAAAAATCCGAAAATATTTCTTTTGGATATGTTTCTCACAAAATAATTTCTACGAAAAAATGTAAAAAAAATCTAACTTTTTTGGTCAAATAAAGTTTCAGTATCGTAAAAAAAAAGTATACTATTCTTATTGTATAATTCAATATTATAATTAATTAAAATTTATGATAAAAACGTCACAGTAATTTTTCATTTTTAAAAAATATAAATATTTTCAAAATATTTTTTACCAACCAACTATACATAATTTAATCATTTCTGTGAATCGTAATGTGTAGGAAGCGTTTAGTATAAGACAATTTTTTTTTATATACGAGAATAATCAATCTTAGAAATCATGAATTACCAGAATATATTTAATTAGTCAAAAATATTATTGAATTTATATAACTTTTTAAGTTAAATAACATTTTGATGTTTTAAACGTAAATTTTAATTATTTATCATATTAAATAATTTGTCAAGAGTAATATTTTTATACTATTGTTACATTAAAAAAAGTTCGATCCTTCCCGTTAGAACAATTTTAATAAAAACTTAATTAAAAATCATTATCAGAAAACGTTATTTTTTAAGATATTATTTATTAAAACACAAAAAAGCATATTCTTAATAAAAAAAAACTCGCAAATGTTATGAGAAATGCGATTCTCTTTACTGGAACTTATTCTCTGTGACAATAATTTGGTTCGATCTAAGTAATTCCATAGTCTGTATAAGGTGCTGTTTTCTACAAATATAGGAAGATAATACTAATTCACTCATATAAATGCTCTATTTAAATAACATTCAACTCAACTGGCTTTAAATAAAATTATTTATTTATTTATTTTGTTTAATTAAAAATTTAATTAATAAATGGTTTTATAAAATAAAATAAAGTTCAGTGTATAAAGAGAGAGAAAAATTAGGAGTAAATTCAACTTGGTTTTCACAAGTTCAAACCTAGATTACTGAGTGTATGTATATTGGTTTAGGTTTCTTTCTCTTTTGATTATATGATGTTTTAGAGAAATTTTCGGGGCACTTATCATAGTCATTTTAAAAATAATGTGACACTAGTTTTTTATTGCTTGACATTACTTGCAAGGTTTGTGCATAACCTTTAATTAAGAAAGGAATCAAGTCATGATTAAATTAAAATTTCAAATCTGACCAAAGCATTATTTTACTAACATTATTATTATGTATATCACAAGAAATGTTTCAACTAAAGTCTCCATTCACTATGTTTTTTTTGTTTTTTAGTTTTACACAATCAAATTTAAGTACCATAATTTTTTTTATAATTTTAAACATTAAAATATTTAATAATTAGAACATGATTAAATAAATCATGGCCATAAAATTAAATAAAAAACTTTAAATCATGATGCAAGTTTAAAATGACGTATATAAATAAATATAGTTATATAGAATAGATTTTTTTTATTACAAAAATGGATCTACAAAACATTTAGAAGAAAACAAACAGTATATATTAATAAAAACATGAACCTTTACTAATAAACTTATTTAATTAAATTATAATTTCCTATTGAAAAGGAGACATCTAAAAAAATATAAAATAATTAATAGTAGCGAATGTTATATATACACTTTTTTTTTTCTGTTAAAGTTAGCATGTACAATAATTTAGATGAAGAAAACATATTTAAAGTGTAAAAATAGTAGAAAAAATGTAGAAAAAATCTCTCTCTGCTGTGAGTTTTTTCTTTCTTTTTTTTCTTTATTAATTTCCCATGAAGTAACTATTACGAAATTGAGAATATTTTATATATGTTTTCTATAAATTAATTTCTTCCTGAATTAAATTTAGTTTATAAATTTATAGAAGTTCTTCATATATATATGTGTGTATGTATATATGTATATATAATTTTTAGAAATATTTATACTCGGACCAATAACCCACGACAAAGTTTGAATAAAATAATTACAAACTCTGTCAAAAGGACCAAGTCAAGAAGTTTATCTTATTTATAAATCTTAATATAAAATAATAAATTGTCTTTAATTTTAATTAATTGTAATCAAATTAATATACAAAAAGAAAAATAATTTAGAAGTATTAATACTAATTAAATAAAAATATATTAAAAAGCAGGGATAAATAACATTCAAATATCTGGTTAGAAAAAAGGCAATCATCTTCAAAATATTAACATTAAAATACTGTATTATCTGAACGAATGTCGTTACTTTTAAAACGAATATTATATAAAATAAAATAAAAATACGTAAGCAAATCTCTTCTTCCTTTATATGAAAACTTTGAATAATGAGACATATATTATAGTTGTGAATACTTTGTAGGGATTTCATGAGATTTGATAGCTTAAGAAATAGATTTGTTCATAAGAAATATAAGGTCACTAATAATTTTTTTTGGGAGCTAATATCTTGGGTTGCTTTTATGAATATGAAATTTTATTATTTTTATTTAATTTTCACTTTCAAAATTCGAAATAACATTAATTGTTATTTTATTTAATCTTTATCTTTCATTTAATACTTAATTAGTTTGCACATACGTATCTATAATTGAAAATAATAAAATATAAAATCTTATATTTATTTATATTTGCATTGATCCTTATATTCTGCGTTGAATATTTCTGGTCAATTAGTATTCAAACATTGTATCATGCAAGTTAATTAATATAATCAATAAACTATGTTAACTTTGAACCTTAGTATATTATTTAAGTCAACTTCATTATTATTTAATTTATCTCTTCTTTCTGGTTGACTTCCATATTATATTTATGGCATTACAAGTTAGCATAGTAACAAGAAACATATACTATAAATGAAGAAAAAGGTAGAAAGTGAGTACAATGACATGATTGGTCTTCACCTTAGTTATTCATCTCCAACTTATAAAGAAAAAAAGTACAAAGTTTTGAATTCAATACTTTGAACTTTTTTCTTTTTTTATCATTTGTGGAAGCTCGTGATATTATTTTTATTGGATTTAAATATCTCTTTAGTCTAACTAATTTATTTTGTCCTGTTTAACAACAAAATATTTAATAATTTCATTTTACGTATTCGTTTACTTTTATATTCTAATTCTGTCTCTTTCTTTTTATTTATTTTTAATTATTTTAAACTATTTTTTATCTTTTTCATCTTTTTCTTGACCTGATAGTGACAGTGAGACCGTTACAAAGTAAATATTAATTCTTCATTGTAATTTCAACTAGAATAAGTTTTTCTTTTTCGTAATATGTCAAGTACTTTTTCTTGTTTTGGTTATATATAGAGGTTTTCATTATTACGTGGGAAGTAAATGAACCTTTGTTAAACGAGATGCATAATCATATGTTTAATTTGTGAATCAAACATCTAACTCTTTTACGTTTTCGAAGAAATTCTTTGAAAAATACAACAATTAAGGTGAGTTATTTTTGAAGTATCATTGAAATATTGAATTTATATATTTTGCGCTAGTTGGTAGTATGATCATGTGTTCATTTAGAATGGAACTATGGTTTTATTTCTGTTAGTTATCTTATTAAGGTAGTTTTAAGGCTCAAGTAAGTAAAGTAAGGATTTTAGGTTCTAAAATAAATTTAATACTAATATATTAAAAACTATTTAATTTTGGAATTAGACTTAAAAATAACTCTTAATTAAAAATTAAAAATTAAAAATATTTTAACTGATTTAAGTTTATGTCTATATTATAAATATTATTTAATGAATAATAGTTTTAGAAAATTTTTCTAATAAATTAATTATATTTTTATTTTTTAAAAATATATATTGAATAGTTAAAGAATCCGAAAAGTTTTTCTCATTTTCTATCTCTTTTTATCATTCTACTAGAGTGATATTTATTTCAATCTCCTTCCTTTTTCTAATTGTTTCACTTATTTGTTTTTTTTATCTGAATGACTCTTTCACTTATCTTCTTTTTATTTGACTCTTTCACTTATCTCATTATTTTATCTGACTATTTCATTAGTTTTTCTAAGTTATTACTTTAATTTGAGTGTTTAATTGTCATTAGGCAATCATCCAATTCCAAGTTTGTTTTATTATTTTATACTGTGTGCATTTATGCGTGTGTATCTATTTGAAAGCTTGGAGTTTTGGATTGAGGATTTGGGTTTGTGTTGGCTTTAACTCACTTTAAGTGTGTCAGGTAAAAAACAACATTAGATTGATAAATTAATCTCAAAATTATTTTATTTTTTATTATTATTTATTTAATCTCAAAGTAATTTGTCTAAATTTAAGAAAGAGAATTAGAAATTTAGAATTTATAAATTAAATTTAAACACTTATCAAAAAACAAAACTGGAAGGCAAAAAGAGACTTAAGACTTTAAGACAAGATATTATTATTAAGTTCATTTCTTGGCAACTAGATTTTATTTTTTTAACTTAGTTACATTTTATATACTTATAAGTTATATTTAGTCTTATATATATTACAATTTTTTTTATATGAAAATATACAAACATGTCAACTAAAATATGAGTCAGGCAATTTAAAACTAAAAAAGAAAAGAGAAAAGAGAGGAGTTGAGCTTTTTGTTGAGTCACATAAAGGAGTTATGGATAAATTTAAAAAAATAAATAAAAAATAAATTAAAAATAAAGGTGAGTGCTCTTTGAATGAAAAAGATAACGATATAGATATAGATGAAAATAACAATAGAGAAATAGTTACTGAAGATAATAATTTTGATTCTAAAACTCATGACAACAAGAAGGAAATTACAAGACTAAATAGTTCTATGATCCAAGTCAATGAGAGAACATTGATATGAGATTGAGAGACTTACTAGTATAAAAAAGTTTTATTAAAGTAATTTTTATAGATTTTCCAAAACATTTTTTTGCATCAAATTACATTAAAATTTTTTCTAATGGAGATAAAAGAAGAAAATTCATTTATTCTAGAGATTTAGATACAGTCTTTTATTTTTGTTATAAATTATTTAATGTTGTACAAGTAAACTAGCTAATAAAGGCAGTAGAGATTGGATCTTGATGACTTAGATTTATTTTAGAATTAAAGATCTTAAAGAAGATTATAGGATTGAAAAATGATAAGCCAGTTAACATTCTTAACTATATATAAAGAATAAATTCTTTTTCAAATACTTATAGTGTATAAAATAATGTTAACAATTTCGGTATCAATTTTTTCGGCTAAAAGAATTTTTTAAAAACTTAAATTAATAAAATCTTATTTAAGATCAACAATGTATCAACAAAGATTAAATAGATTAATTTTATTGTTTATTGAAACAAATAAAAGATATGTTAAATGTAATTAATTATGATAATTTAATAAATAATTTTGAATCACAAAAAACTTAAAAAATAAATTTTAAATAAAAATATCATAGTTTTAATAAATTATTTTATTAAGAAATGCGTTACTTTTTAATTTGCTTTAAGATCCCTGAAAAAGTCGTGGGTCTTCACTTATAAATTTACAACTTTTGTTAGGTTTGAATTGAGAAATTTGAACACTTAATATTCATATTTTTAGTTGAAGCATATATATATATATATATATATATATATATATATATATATATATATATATATATATATATATGTATATCGATTGAAGTAGAAAATAAATTTAAATTCAGTCTTAACATTTGTTAACAGAGTTATAATTGGTTGTTTAATTGATCTATGTTTGGACAATATTATTTGAGGTTAGTAATTGTTAGTTGTGCACTTAACTTAGGTGGGGTGAGTTTAATTTAAGTGATAATAACTATTATACGTGCAATCACTGCTATATGTGCTATTTGGTTGGAATGAACATTTTGAGTTGGTTAAAATTGGTTTGAATATGTAAACTAGAAGACAAATTTAAAATGAGTTTAGAGACTTGGTAGAAAGACTTTAATTTGGTTAAATTGTTTGAGTACCTTTCAGATAAAATTGTATACTTTATAATAAAGGTGCATTTCATGTGTGCAATTGGAGAAATATTGGTTAGTATAACAATTTTTTTGCCTTATATAAGTTATTTAGTACATTTTAGACTTGTTAGAACAAAGAAATTGAATTATTTGAAAGCGGGATTGATTTTGAGATAATTATGCCGAATTAGAAGTTCTCCATAATTTATCAAATAGATGGAATTCTGCTTAACAGTTTCCGTTCAATCATCCAGTATTACTCTAGACTTGATCCACTCAATGAATTCTACTAAGTGAACTTTCTAAATTCACTCAACAAATATCAACCCAAGAGTTATTAGAAGAAATTACAAATTAAATTTACTCAACAAATTATTGCATCAGTGAAAGTGAAAGTAACCTTTTTACATCCGCATGTTTATTTTACTTGTGATAATTATACTTGAAAAGATTATGTTGATTTGAATTATTTGAAATCACAGAGATTATATGATATATAGTTGTTCACTCAAAGTATTAACCACATACTAGAAGGAGATATCTATGCTTAAATGATGGTCTGAAGTTTATAGATTAAAAGAAGAGATTTTTGTTAATTTCTCGTAAAACATATATTTAACATAAGTTTTTTAAAAAAATGTGTGTTTATAATTTCTTTATTTTGTATTTATTTATGATTGGTCTAAACAAATTTTGATCTTGTAATAAATATGCTTATATTATATTACATATTAACTCAATTATTAAATAATTTATCTTTCAGTGTGATTGTTTAATTTATATTGTTTTGATGATAATTCATAGCTTAAAAATATCATTTCAAGGAGCTTAAAAGGGTAAATTTATTGTTTTTTTCTCTCGCAAATGACTATATTTTTAAAACATTGTTCTTGCCAATGTAGTTAAAATCAAAATTATTCTTAGAATGGTAAAGAATTCACAATATCGTAAATAGTGGATCCTAATATAGATAGTAAATTTTGTTTAAGAAATTGTGTTGTTTTGATAATCTGGATATGTGATTGAAATTTTTTGAATTTTGTAATGCAAAGAAAAGATGAAGGATAAAAGTATCTTAATTGAATTTTATTTTAATTGAAACTTATTCATCCTAAAAGATAAATCAGTGTAATAGAAAAAACTATTAATTTTTAATTTGATTTGAAATTATTTTAATTAAAACCCAATTGAAGGACATAGTAGACTGGTAATGCAAGGTTGAAAACAAAGGTAAAATTTAATTATGTTAATTTTAATTAGATGGTGTTAGGACTAACAAAATATATCAAAATAAAATTTTAATTGCATTAATTTCTAATTAAGGTTATGTTTTATTTAAACTGAATTGGTTTATGCAAGAACAACGCGGCGGGCAATCTAAAAAAAAAAATTATGATCGACGTGAAAAAAACATAGATATTTACAAGAAAAGACAAACTAACAATATAGGTGTACTCCAACCTTGTAAGAACATTTTTCATGCTCGTCGTAAGGCAAAGTTTGACAAGAGCACATGGTCACCATATGTACAATGACAACCAATGAAAAGAGTTGCCCCGAAAGAACCACATGAGACACATTGTGTTGTTGGTAGAGCTTAAGAAGAAGCTAGAAACCTTGAAAAGAGATAATGTTGAGTTATACGAGTTACTAGAAGAAAATGTTTGCTTGAGGCAAACACTGGAAAGCAGTGACACCATTCAATTGAAATCTAAGTAAGAGCATGAAGATTCAACTATTACCAGCCAATCACCCTTGTAGCTACACATGAGGCCAATAACTATCAAATGACTCGAAATCATCCACATACCTCTCACACAATTTTAGGGGTGTCATCCCAAAGACACCCCTTCATGGACAAAATCATGAAGACATCTCTCCCCTCCAATAGGAAGAATCCCATGATGAAAAAATATGATGACTTGACAGAATTGGATGAGCATGTATACATCTACGTTACACAGGTCAACTTGTACACTTCAAAGGATGCAATCTTGTGTTGGGTCTTTCCAAATTTCCTCAAAGGTGTCACGTTAAGTTGGTTTACGTGCTTGCCTTCTTAATCAATTGATTGCTTTGATGCCCTTGTCTAAATGTTTGGAACCTAGTTCATGACTAGTACACCTCATCCGCTAACATCAATAGAACTTGTAAATATAAGACAAGAGAAGACAAAACCATGGACAAATTCGATAAGGTGGTGCTCAACATCAGAAATCTTAGCCTTGAAGTATTTGTGTACTACATGGTTACTACCTTAAAATTGAGGCCCTTTTCCGATAACTTATGTAAGAATTTGATCTCTAATTTGGTTGAGTAAAGGTAAAGAACAACAAATTCATGTAATTGGAAGAATAGAAGGAGTTTTGTAATCACATCCGAGCAAAATCCTCGATTGAAAAGAAAACCAAGGATTGTGATTCCCCCTCTAAATTGGCTTCCGAGATAGTCGATCTGTAGGCCTCACTTCACACACTACACCATGTTGAACACTGGTAAGGCCAAGAAACTTGAGGAAGCCCTAAATGAAGAATTATTACTTGTACCAAGAAAGATCCACACCCCTCCCATTGCTAATCAGAACAAGCATTGCTGCTATTATCGTAACGGATACACCACTCAGGAATGTGTAGCCTTGCACGATAAGATTGAAGAGCTTCTACAAGCTAAACACCTTCGTTGATAGGTGTGAAAAGACTGTGAGAGAGGCCCTAGAATCGAGTTACAAGATAGGGAGAGAAGAGAGATCCATACCCATTAAGATGAAGGTTGATTTTCTGGTATTTTCGCTCAAGAGGAGGATTTTCATTCAAGCGACAATAGAAGATTCAAACTTTACTCTTGGCCTTATTCACTCAAAGGAAAAACTTTTGCTCAAGTGAAAATAGAGCTGAAACTCAACCTTTACTTTTTGCCATATTTTTGCTCAAATGATGAATTTTTCGCTCAAGTAAAAGATAGAACTACAACTCAACCCTTATTCTCGAAAAGATTTTGTTCAAATGAAGAAATTTTTGTTCAAGTGAAGTAATTTTTGCTGAAGCTAAAAATAATTTCTTTTTGTCTCTTTAATGATTGAATGTGAATTTTTAATATATTAATTTGTATATTTTATTTATTTGTGGTTTTGTTTAAATAACTTATGTTGTATTATAATGATTGTTAAGAATGATACGAATATGAATTTGGGGTCCAAGATTTGGGATGATTTGCAAACCGTTGTTTGAATTATGTATTAAGAAAAGACACCTATGTTGTAACAGAGGTCCCTTTGCTTCATTGACAATTTAAGTCATATATACCATATATCAAGTGGTGAAAAGCTAAGGGGGGAGTTCTTGTACAACATGTAGATGTGTGGTTTGGGTTGTAATAAACTTACCCTAATCTACTACTCTTTGCTTGTTAATCTAAGTCTTAGATTAAATCAAATGTTAGTCTTTAGTGAAACATACTTAATACAAATATTTCAGAAAACATTAGTTGATAATGGTGGTACAATAACATCTTTTAACTTCTCACAATTTGAATATCTTTGTTAATATATCATAAGTGAAATATAAGATATCTTATTTTATCAATGAGTTCCACTCTTAATATTACGATCCCTTGAGATCACAATATCACCCCAAGTATCATTAAGCAACTCCAAAATGGGAAACAGTTAAGGAAGAACTACATACCATATAAATAACAAATGCAATAAATAACACTAAATATATCAATTGATGCATCTCACATATTAATCACATATATTGTTAGCACCAGTGGACTGCTGCAGTGATTTGATGAATTCAACCAAGTGAAGATGCTCTAGATTATGTGATAGATGGGTGAAGACCTCTTGAAGTTTGAAGAATTGAATCTAGGATCTAGAAAT
>Ga0209700_105072_pt1 | contig 22762 bp, 10 predicted proteins | sample SiratroredBW_FD_187528 | JGI IMG/M metagenome (GOLD analysis project Ga0209700, IMG submission 187528) | Root nodule microbial communities of legume samples collected from California, USA - Siratro red BW (SPAdes) (version 2) | ecosystem: Host-associated > Plants > Roots > Nodule | place: USA... | reverse complement strand
TATATATATATATATATATATATATATATATATATATATATATATATATATATATATATATATATAAATTATTTTTATTTATATTATAATAAAATAAATATAATTATTTTATGATAAAAAAATATTAATTATTATTATTATTAAAATAATAATAATTTATTAAATAATATTAATAAAAATAAATTTATTATTTTATTATTTTATTATTTTATATTAAAAATATTTAAATATTTATCCAATTTATTATATTATTTACAACTTTTTATAATTTTTTTATTTAAATATTACTATTTTTTCTTTAATTTAAACAATCTAATTTTTTATTTATTTTTGTTTCAAATCAACTCAAATTTATTTTTTAATTTAAATAAAGTCTAAGTATCACTTTTTATTGTTTTTTTTTAAAACGAAAATTTCTTGAAGAAAAAGGAAAATAATTAAAATTTTCTCGAAATGGAGAGATAAAAGGAATGGAGAGAGCGTATAATGTGTGATACAATAAATTGAATATCTTCAATGTAACTTTAAGCACCAAGAAAATACAAGAGAAAAAAAAAGTATAAATACAATAAAAAAATATAATTTTTAATAAAATAGAAAAAGAATATAGAATAAAAAATTGTAATGTATTATTACCCTTTTCAAAAAGTGACATCATTCACCGTTGAATTGTTAAACCGAGCCGGAGCATGTTTTTCAAAGAATAAGTTCATTGGAGCCAAAAGGTGCTTTTCTTTTTCCAAGATAACACGGGAATACGAAAATTCAACAATGACGTTGGGATCGTAAGAAAATTTAATATGCACTGTTGCAATAGCTCTACGTAAAATATTAAACTCCACGAATTTGGATATTTTGATTAAAAAAATATGATTTAAATATTTTGAATCTTGCAATCTCAAATTATATGATAAATAACATGGCAAATTATTTTCGATATTGGAAAACCTTTTGGGGTGAACAAACTGTAGAAGATTAAAGAAAGCAACCTTATAAAAAAGTCTGAGAAAAAAATAAGAAAATAATGTCTAGTATTGAATACTAAATGCATCCAATATAATGTTTTTTAGACATTTACGTATATAAAATATAGCATAGTAAACAACAATATATATGTTATATATAATGAACTTCCTACTTTACGAACTGCTCTCGGTTCCCTTTTAAGTATGGATCTGACTACCATTTTTTTAAATTTTAAGATAATATATATTTTTTACTTAAACTCTTAATATGGAGAAAGAAAAATTAGTTATAATAATAATAGAGAGAAAATATATTAACACATAAATGTAAATTCAAATAATGGATTTAGGTATATATTAATATGATAATATATTTTATTCTTAATTACTTAATCATGTTATGAGCACATATCAAATAAAGTGTTAATTTATATCATAAAAAGGTTATTAAACTATTTAACACATGAAACGAATTCTTTATAAGTAATTTGAGTGATTGACATAAAGTTTTTGTAATTTTCTCATCTTTATGAGTTTTTTTTTCTTAAACTCAAACAATTTTCAACTTGTACGCATTTTCAAGTACAATTTTATATATAAATTCTTCAGTCGTGTCGTGTCGCAATGAGAAAAACTTTTATAATAATGTTAAATGTTAAAAAATAATATAATTTTGATATATTAAATAGTTTTATTTTACTTAATTTGTAAAGTAGTCTTATAAATTTATTTATATAAAAAATTATATTAACCTTTATATCAAGGTTAATATAACTTTTTTAATATGTATTAATAAGTTTATGACTACACATGTTAAAATTATGAACATGTTCTCGAATTCAAAAGAAGTGAATTATCATTGATGAAGTTATGAATACCGATTTCGTTAGTTCTAGAAATGGTCTTCAATGTTGGTATGTTCTAAAGTGGTTTTTAGATTCAAATGTTCTATTGGGGTTTTCGTCTTTTTTCGGTAGATGGTGTATTTGTTGTGTATTTGTAAGAAGTTATCTCAGGTCAAATAAGTACTCAAAAAGTTAGAGCTAGTACATAAGTAAAATAAATAAAAAAACATATTTTTCTTTTTAAATTTATCATGTTTTTTATAAAAGTCAAAATATTATAGATTTAATGTTATTAAATGATTTTTTCATATTGTTATTGTCAGATTGATTAGATAGCTTTTAGAAAGAAAAATATAGGTTTTGGTCTAGAAATACTCAATTTGTACTCGATCGAAGACTTTTCGACACAATATACTTGTAACCAAAGTTTGAAAAATAGTGATCACAAGAGATGAATTTTTGATAATAATTATTGAAAGAAACATTGTCACTTTCTTTGATTCGTTATGTGGTCGTTTATAGCCTAACATCACTCAATCTTATTTATATACTTACCTCCCAAACTTAAGGTCACAAGGTGAAAAGGTTATTAGGATTGATGTAAGCTCTTTATGGGAGTTCGTGCCCATTAGATCCAATAGTTGGGAGGTGAAGGGTCGCATTTCTACATCTGTCACCTTTTGAATTTTATAAATAGGGAGTAAGGGTGCCTCCTGTGACACCATGATATTTGGCCGATATCCATTGTCTGAGGAGTTTCGTAGTTGTTAGGTGCAGACGTTTGTTCCCTAAGGTAACCCTGTATCTCCTATTTAATGTTTTCAAGTCTGATGGTAGTGTTTCTTCAGAGAATTTTATGAGATTGGTCAACATGGAGGGAGAAACATCTAGTTTAGAGGTGCATGAGGTTAGGGTGGATAGACCTAATAGGGCCAATGAGTTGGCCACAGAAATAACCTAGACCAACCTTCCACGTAAGACAGGATATAAGTAAGTAAGCTTTCAGGTTACTTGTCTAACTAAAGGTGGTCGTCTATGGTGGAGTCATACACAACAAATGTGTCTATGCTCGTCGAGAGTGTTATGGAGGATGAATTGATCCTAAAGCGTTATGTAATAATAGACTATGTTTGTCATAATTGAGAGGATCATGGTACCAATTTCTTTTTATGTACGTGAGCCTTTCTACATATTCTAATGTTTGAGTCCGTTTTGATGAGTTTACCATGAGCATGTTGTGTATCTTGAATGTAAGGCCCATGCAACTTCATCTTAATTATTGGACATCACTTCAAGATTTTGACTTTTGGCTAAGATATTGCATCTTAACCCCTTACCCCACATTTATCTTCATTTCTTTAGTTCTTGTATGGTCAGTCTCTCGAATGGTTGTCTTTAATAAGCCAGTCAAGAGCTACTTCCTTTGCCTCCTCTTATAAAAATTTTAAAGATGCTTTCTTCAAAGTGTTAATTGAGTCTATCGACCAATGTCATTTTTTCGACCAGGATACTCTTAAGTTTATTCTTTATTGAACCCAAAATCCTATCCAGTACCACTATTGGTTGAGGTCGTGCGTGACAGAGAACGAAAAAAGGATGTTTGACAAGCTGGACCAATTTCCAAGGCGGCTCCATCAGAAAAATTATTAAGATTTTTCTTTTTCCCGTACCGATGGATAAATCTAAAGGGTATGAGTTTATCTTGTTTATTATGTTCCCAGTTGGTTCTAATTTTGTTGAATTATTTGTTATTTTCAAGCATAATGACTCAACAAGGCGCAAACTTCTTAAAATGTCTCAAGAAGATTCAAAAAAAGAGAACCCCTCAGACCAACAAGGAGCTCAGAGTCATCAAACCTTTGATCTAGCAGGGGCTTCAAAATAAGTTCTTTTTGTGGATTTGGCTTCCTCACCGTTGACTGAGAAGAAGAGCAAGAGGAAGGAGCAATCCAAAAAACACTCTTCTCCTTGCTACCTTCTAAAGAGGTCTTGTCACGCAACATCGGATGCGGGCATGAATGTAGGTGGTCAACTTTTCACAAATGACTTGGTGTTTTTTAAGAGCATGAATTTTTCTCTCTCCCCAGTCAAGAAGGGTGCAAAGAACTTGGCTTTTACCAAAAAGTCGACATCTACTTGCCTAGATATGCAAAGTCGAGCACTGGTTTTTGCCAAAATCTTACTTGTTGAATTGTCTATGGAGTCAGTTGTCGAGTTGTTAAAGTTGAAACAAAAGTTAGCCAATTCGGCTAGCTCACTAAAGACTACCTTAGAGGCAAACTCGGTCCAGAATGATCAACTTATAGAGGTAGAGGTTGAGCGAGACTCTTCGAAGACCAAGCGTGAAGACTTGGAAAGAAAGGAGAAGTTGATGGGCGACACAAGGAGCTTGAGCATAAAAAGTTTTCATTATGACGCAGTCTCAGAAAAAGTTCAGCTTGAGTTGGATACGGTCGAACTTAACATGTTGACCGTCCACTATGAAGGTTTCAACCAAGTTGTCCATCAATCAATTCTTTTATATGGGGTCTTGTCTAAGAACGAGTTCGACGCGGGAAGGGATGCTTATAAGGGGCAATTGGTTCCTATCAAAGAGATCACAACATCTGACCTTCCTATGGGGAAGGACACTCCTACCGGAGGAATGAGTAGAATATTATTAGGTCTATTTTTTGTAGTCTCTTTTTCTAACAATTGTTGACACATTTTCTGTAAAGTCCAAACCAATTATGAATATATGTTCATTTTGTTCATTTCGATTGATAGCTTCTTTTTTAATTTCTAAGTTACATCCGATAACGATAATTGAAATATTCTTAATGCTTTTATTTTGTTTACTCCTTGGTGTTTAGTTATGTTATCGCTTTAAGAGTTTTAAATGAACAATTGTAAATGACCAGGAAGTCCTCAATTTATCCAATTTGGTTTCATTTCCTGTCTTGAAGTGTCTATGTTAATCAATGTGTTTTTACTACTAAGTTATATGTGATATTTAATAGTTTGACTAATCGTGGTGTGCTTAACCAATTCATGCTACAATGCTTTTTTGATTTTTAGAGTGTACAAGCAAGATGTTCTCGTCCTTCATCAAATAAATTTGTTTATGAATGTTTGAGATTTTGCCACTTCTGTGTGACTTAAAAGATTCACTACGTGTTGAGGTGATTATTCAATAAAGTTTATTTTAGTGGGATCGTTTTAGGATGATACCTATCTTAATTATTTGTCAACTTGGTGTTAGGATGCATACGTAACAAAGGATAAGGCAGAAGGAATCTCATTAGAGTGAAACTTCCTTGCCCATTTCTATACTGACAATGTGTCAGGATGTGGAGATGGATGGTATGGAAGGGATCACATTGAAGTGAAGCTTCCTAGCCCGACCATAAATTGACATGGAGTCAGGATGAACTCAGAAAAGATAAGAGAAAACATATATGAATAAATGGACTTATTGGAGCCTCATTAAAACATTCCCGATCAAAACCCTCCTTAAAGAAAAAAGATCGGGTGAGGAAAAAGTGCTCATTAAATCGTTTAGCTAAAGTAAAACTCAAAGTGTGGCGCATTCCATGTTCTTGGCATGACCTTGCCTGATAAATGTTCAAGTCGGTATGCTTCATTTCCTACTACGCTTTGAACTCTGAAAGGACCTTCTCAATTTGTTGAACACTTGTCCTCATTCTTCATGGCCTTACTTCTCATTCGCCACACCAAATCCCACAGGCGAAAACTCCTTGACACGACCTTGGAGTTATATTTGCGAGTTGCTATGATTTTCTTGTCTTCTTCTTGAATCAGTGGCTTGTTTTTTAGCTCATTAATTAAATCCAAGTTTGTTGCCAAAATTTTGTTATTCAGCTCCATGTTAAGCATCTGTCTTCGCAAGCTCAATTCGTCGACTTCTACTAGAATCATAACATCCATCTTGTATGTCAAATTGAACAGGGTCTCTTAGGTTGATGATTGCAACTTACGCCGATAGACACACAACACTTTAAGTAGCTCCTTGGTCCATCTTGCATTGGTTGTGCCTAAATGATTTCTTAAGCTCATTAAGTATGACTTTGTTAGCAGTCTTAACTTGTCCAATGGTTTGTTGATGCTCAATTGAACTCGTGTCTAAGCATATTCCAAGACCTTCATAGAATTCCATGAGTGCTTAGTCAATGAATTGTTTATCATTATCCGTTATTATGGTGGGGAATCTCATACCTGCATACTATGTTCTTTCAAGCAAAATTCTAGACGCTCTTGGTTGTGATGGACATAAGTGGTTCAACTTTTATTCACTTAGTGAAATAATCAATTGCTACTAATAGAAGCTTGCATTTCCCCTTACCTGGAGTGAAGGGTCTTGTTATGTCCATCTCCCATCTGATGAACGACCATGGTGCACTCATATGGTGTAACACCTCGAGTTTAACATGTAACATGTTGTCAAACTCTTGACACTTTTGACATTTTCTAACACATTCTACACAATAATTTTGTACACTTGGTTAGTAATATTCTGCTCTAAGCACCCTGGTCGTCATGTTACACTCTCCTGAGTGATCACCACATGTTTCTCGATGTAGTTCTTCAATGATGTCTTCAACTAGTGCTTTGATAACACATTTCAACATAGGGCGAGAGTAACTTCTTTTATACAAGTCTTAGCCGACCAATATATATTGGACACATTTGTGTCTAATCAATCGTTCTTACCTTTCTCTGCATGTTCCCTCCTTCAAGTACTTGACGAGAGGTGTCATTCATGACTCTTCTTTAATCGATATGCATTCGGTCTGAGGCCCATGATCGAGATCATTTGTTGGATGAGCGAGTGATGATGACTTTTCTTGTTGGTGCTGGCTAGTTTGGATAATAAATCAGCATGAGTATTTTGATCCCTCTTGATGTGCTCAACCTTTGTTGTCCTAAAATGTGACAACATGTTATTCACCTTGTGAGAATACTATATCATCATGACATCCTTGACTTAAAACTCACTGGCCATGTGACCGAGACCATTAATTGGGAATCGCTTCTACACATTATGTCTTCTGCTCCCATATCTTAGGCTAGAGTTAATCCTATAATTAGTGCTTTGTATTCGGCCTGATTGTTCATTATCTTAAAGTCGAAGCCTAAGGATTGTTCAATGAGGAATCCCTCAAGTCCTTCCAAGACTATGCCAACTCTACTTCCTTGGCGTTGGACGACCCGTCCACGCGAAGAATCCAGTGTCTATCTTTAGTCACCGGTTGAAGGCTTAACTCCACCATGAAATCAACTCGGCTTTAGATTTCATAGGGCCTCTTGGCTCATAACTCACCCCATCCTTATAAAGTTTAACAAATCATCCTATCATTCATCCTGCTATGTTGGGTTTAAAAAGGATCTTTATGACAGCGTAGTCAGTTTTGACTATGATTGAGTGGTTTTGAAAGTACGTCCACATAAGCCTTGCAATGTTAACCAGCGCCAATGTTACTTTTTCAATCGTCTGATATCACCTCTCTACATCTTGGAGTGTTTGGCTAATGAAGTACACGAGTCTATGCTCCTTATTTATTCCCTATACCATTACCAAGTTGATGGCCTCGTCTAAGATCGAGAGATAAAACTCCTCTGGTATTGGCTTTTGTATTACTGTGGTGACGCTATACATTTTTTAACTTGGGGTGAACATGTCTTCACACTACTGATTTTAGTGGAATTTGGAAGCCTTCCTTAGCAACTAGATGATTTTTTTTTCTCGGGCTTTGGAATTAACCTTGAGAATGTTGTTAACATGTCAATAATGGCTTGACACTTTGGGATTTACTTTGATTCATCTATGTGTACGCATGAAACCAATGAACTTTTCATCCTCAACCCCGAACACGTACTTCTTGATATTTAACTCATGTTATTCTTTCTTAAAGCTTCGAAAACTTTTATGAGGTCAGTCACATGTTATTGACAAGAGTCAGACTTGACAACTATATCATCCACGTAGACTTTGACATTTATGCCAATGAGGCTCTTGAAAACTTTGTCCATGAGTCTCTGGTACGTGGCACCAGCGTTTCTCAAGCCAAACGCCATCAACTTGTAGTAAAAATTAATGTTTTCTATCATGAATGTCATATTCTCCTTGTCTCTAAGGTGCATACGAATTTGGTTATAACCAGAATAAGCGTAGCTTAATATTTTGTGTCCGACGACTCTGTCAACTAATCGTTCTATACTTGGTAATAGATATGCATCTTTTGGGAAAGTTGAGGTCAGTATAGTCCATGTACATCTGTCATTTGTCGCTCGACTTCTTTACCATTACCATGGTAGCGAGCCAAGTGATTTATTGTGCCTCATAGATGAATCTCACATTCAATAGCTTCTCGACCTTTTCCTTTATTGCATCTCTCTTTTTGTTGCCCAACTTTCTCTTTTTTTGGGCTATTGGTTGAGCTTCTTTATACTCGGACAACTCATGAGTAATGATATCAGAGTCTACCCCGAAATGTCGATTATCATTTATGCAAATATGTCAACGCTTTTTTATAAGACTAGGTGAATTATGCTTGCTTCTTCTCCTTTTTAGTGAACTTTCCATCTTGGTGCAATTGTCATCTTGGAGTGATACTATTGTATCATCTTCACCAGGCTCAACGCGGAGTCGACTCCTATATCCAAATCAACCATGTTAACCGTCTGCTCCCTTTTTGGGCTTCTATCTCAGTCAACCTTATCTTCACGATTAGACTTCTATGGTTTCACCTTTAGACTTGCAACGTAGCATTCTTTCGTTGTCTTTTGATCGATATAAACCATTATGATATTACTGTATATGAGAGAAACTTTATTCGAAAGAAACTTTATTCGAAATATAATGTGGAGACTATGACTCTAACTAATTTAATAAGTGTTTAAGAACAACAAAATTATGAACATCATGTTAACAAAAAGTGTGACCAATAAAAATTATAAAAGAAATTAATGTAAGTAGTATAAATTAAAAAGATAAAAAAATTACATTTTTGAAAGATAAATAAAAATAATGTCATTCAATATTCATTTAAAATAAAATAATTTGTTCAAATAAAGAAAACTAGATCCATTAAAGTACTAAATTTTAAAATGAGAATTCAATTATTTTAAAAAATCTAAAATTATAAATATATAATAACGTATTTTCGTTTAAAACATAAAAAATATGCATATAATAAAACCTATTTAACTATTTTTCACATTATTTTATATTTACAAATTAATTTTTTGTGAACTAATTTACTAAACACCTCTAATTTAGCTGTTGAAACATTTAAATTAAGAGTTAATTGTCGACTAATTTTATTAGACAGACCTAACAGGTAACATAAGCATCTCAATTAGAAAAAAAAAAAAAGGTATTATCTAAAACAGAAAATGTAAAGACATAATATTGTGAGATCATTTCATAATAACAAATACGATTACAATATGGAGTTGTTCACATGTTAATAATGAATGCAAAATTTCTAAAAACTCTAGGCCATTGATTCAAAATAAATAAATAAAATCATATAACTCATGCTCATTAATTAAAGTTTCTTGGAGGTATTATAAAATTGTGTTGGTTTTGTTTGAATAAAATGGTGTACCGACAAAAACCTCACTATCGGTAACCAGAAAACACTTTACGATCGTCTCTGCACTCACACAAGAAAGAGAAACAATTTCACAATCACCAGCCCCACGAAACTGACATGTCCAAAATATATTTAATGCCATACCAAAATTTTCCAGAGCCAATTTCAGTTTGACTTTTCTCTTCAATTTGCCAATTCACAAACTTTACAAACTGATGATTCATTGACAATGAGAAAGTATAATTTCTTTTTAGATTATGGATTTCTAGACTACATTATAATTTTAGGTTTTTTCTAATTTTGATTTGTGATTTTAGTTTTTTTATTTTGGTCTTACCATTATAGAAAATTCAAAAAGATTTATCTTACCCTCGTTTTTGTATTCTTTTGACCTAATAATCACAAAACTATTTTTTTAGTCTTTCGTATAAATGAATTATATCAAAATAAGTTACATTGGAGTTAAATTTGTCAAAAATTAGTGGAATTGGACTCACCAATTAAAAGAAGATTAAAATTATTGGATCGCCCCTTCTAGGTTGAGTTGATAAGACGAGAGACAATCAATAAAACATATACAAAGTTACAAACTGAAATATAATTATCTCTTTTTAGAAAGATAAAGAATAAAATAATGAAAAAGAATAACGAGTTTAAAATACAAAATAAACAGGGATGAATTTTGAATTTAATTATTTTTATAAATTACGTGTTTGTAAAAAGATAATTTATGCTAGTAGAACAAAAGTTCTATAAATAATAAAATCTTATTATTATTAGGTATTTAACGTAATTATATAGAACTCAAAATTGAAATATCTTTTAAATTAAAATAATCTCGTGGATCACGTGTGGAATAATTAGTTTTAATAAAAAAATATTTAATGAATTAAATATATTAAATTGGAATATTCTGGACTGTACGTGTGAGGTCAGACGCCACTATCTAGTGTGATGTGTAGAGTGTACTTAATTATTGGTACCTTAATTCTAATTAACTCAAACATTTTCCAGATTATTATATATAAGATTTGAATGTAAAATAAATGGAATAAAAATATTTTGATGTATCTTAATTCTAATTAACTCGAAATTAAAAAAAAAAGGAATAATGATGTTTATGTTCACATTTGCTAGTATTAGTGAGTTTTTATGCAAGTTCACATTCTACCTTATCGCAATTTACTCTTGTTGCCCCTGTTACTTTTATTCAATTTCAATTTCTCGAGTTGCATTTTATTCTTGATTCACGTGTACGTTACGTTTGCCTCTATATAATTTATAAGATCCCATGCATGACTTTTCTTTTTGTAATAAAAATAAAACTTAAAAAAGTTTTCTCTTAATCAATTATTTAATTTATTTTCAATTTTTTAATTATACCAGATTTCACCGAAAACAATACCATTTTATACGTATAAAATACAAAAATTAATGACAAAAACTATTAATAGATTTCTTTAAAAAAAATTGGACGAAGAAAGTTGTATAGCAATATCATCAATAAAAATATAGAAACATTGAATGAGCAAAGCTTTCAATTTTTCAGTAAAAAGTCACCTTATTACTATCAAAATAGTTAATAAAACCATAAGAGATACATGTCCACATTTAAATCTTATATATATATATAAATAACATTTGGCATAACATCATTCATTAGATAAATAAACATTAGACACTGAATTACTTTCCAAGTTTTCATATGATGTGTATAAATAAAATATCTATTATGTTTTGAAAAGGTTTGTGGATAGTAATTATGTGAGAAATATGGAAACAAAGAAACAAAATTGCTTTTAATGATGTTATAGTAGACCGAAATAGAAGTATTTTCCCTAGCATAGTTTAAAAGGTAGCAGTGGGCCAAATATAAAAATTTTGGAATTAGTTTTTCATTATCAGATTGCTTATTGTGGCCAGAACAGTGTCTAAAGAAATAGGTGGTGATGGGTGAAGTTTCACGATTCAAGTTCGAAAGTGTTTAATTGTAAAGTGATTGGATGTGGGTCTTCGTGTTTAGTTGTAGACAGTCTTTGTTCTTTTGCAGGTAAACGAAAAATGGGAAAAATGGGATGGAAATGAAAAAACAACACTCAGATTTGAGGCAAGAAGGAGATGTAATCGTTTGTAATGCATTGATTGTTTTCTTTTAGTTATGGTTTAGGATTTGTAATAGGTGTTGTCAATTTTTTCATCATTATCTTATAACTAGTATTGGTGTATGTAGAAAATGGTTTAGATAGTTTGTTAGTTTTATTGTAATAAGATTGAGACACCCCTTATGTTTTTCTATTTATTATATTCATAACTGTTAAAAAAAAAAAAAGATAAAAGTCAACACGTCATGTATCCATTAAAAATAGTAACCATCAAATAAAAATGTTTATGTAAACACCATAAATTTAATATATATGTTAACACCATATTTGTTTTTCATATATTTATTTATTTAAATTATGTTATTATTTACTATTACGATTCTTTATATTCTTATGCACTACTTTACCTTTAATTGTTTTTCTTTTTGCCCATTTCTTTATATTTTGCTTCAATTTAAATTCAACAATTTTTTCATTTATTTATATTTTACTTATAATTGAATTTCTTTTAAGTTTATTTGCATTTTATATTTGTACATTCCACCCGTCATTATATTAATATTAATCATTATATCATAGATAAACATTTAGATGATACTTTAAAATTTTTCAAAATAATCTATAATTATGAAAATAATTAATAAAAAAGAAATATTAATATATACTTTTACACACATATACATATATACTTCAACCTATCTCTTTTAAGATTTTTTTCTTAAACTTTCTTCCTACAACATAATTTAGTCCCATGAAACACGTAATTATCATATATTAAAATTATATTATAGATACATGTTCATAATTTATACAAATCATTCAAATATAATCCAACATTTTAAAAGATACACATTTCATAAGTATATATCAAAATTAAATGTCTAATTGTCAATCTAACTAACTATCTTCTATGTTATAAATAATATATACTTGATTTCACTTTCGGAAATACAAAAATATGTGTATTCACATTATATTCACTAAATTGTCTTATACAACACAAATATATAATAGAAACACATTCATTAATGTGACAAGAAAAATTCTTATTACCTTTCACACACAATTCTTTTTTCACACTGAAGATTAGATATAAAAACTTGTTCAAGCCTCACAATCTATATATTTAATATAGTATTCCTGCCATAGAAATAGTTATTTTTGCAATACATCACATGAAAACTCATTACATAAACAATATATAGATATATTTATTGTGTAATATACATTTTAAAATCAAATAAGTTTATTTTATCTTCGTTGGAATATAAATTGTCCCAAAGGAAACTCACTTTTTTATTTTAATTTTCACTTGAGAAAAAAATACTCAGTTTTAAAAAATTTCAGAAATTTTTGCTTTGCTTGATCAAAAATTGTCTCAAGAATAACTTCACTAAACTTAAAAGATTTTCACATGAGCAAAATTTTTCCTAAGACTAACTTCACAAAACTTCAAATTTTCACTTAAAAGAAAAATTTCAGTTTTCCAAAATAGACAACTATAATACTTAATTTTGTTCACATACTTTTGTTCACATACTGAACAAGTCAATTGTAATAAAAAATTATCTACGTTAAAACTCATTATATATAATTTAATCAACTTTTAAAGTTAAATTTAAACCAATTTCAAACTCAAACCAATTCACAACTTAAATTATATTTTTTAATAACCTTCACATTATCAAAATTATAATATATATATATATATATAATTAAAAATATCAAAATTTCATATTTTTACATTTTCAAAAAATGTAAGTTCAATAATTTTCATAAAAAATAACATCTTTATACAAAATATATTACAGTCACATCCAGACAATTTAAATTTTTTTATCTAAATCTTCTATTATAAGGTACTATTATAAATAAAACTAATCTCCCTTTTATATTAAAACTTGTTTATATTTTTATATAAAAGATTTTGATTAACAATTTAAACATATTCTCATATTTCAAAACTAACAAAAACAAGACTCGTCTTAATCTTAAAAACAACTTATGAAAATACTATGCATGCAACCAACTTCAATGACTAGTTTATATAAAAATTATCTTCTAACTTTCTACCCAAAATATGAAGATAAAAGATTTGTTATTATTTATTCAACTCTTTTATTTATAATCAATGAAAAACTCTTATCCATGTCCACATTTCCAAATATTAAACACATATTCTTTTATCATGAAAAATAAATTAGGTTTCTTTAATCTTGAAAAACAAAACTGGATTTATCTTATTAAAAACATTAATTGTTTACTCGTTTTACGGTGTGAAAAGAAAGAGAAAAACAAAAGCAGCAAACTAGTGTGATGTGTGTAGTACCTCCCATTTTGCATCATGTCTTCCTAGGGCATTCCCTAAAGACAGTTTTATGATTCCGTTATCGTGGGACTAAGTGAAGAATTTTATCCACACTCGTACTTTCTGAAAAGCAATGTTGAAGAGAAAGGGGTTTGGAATTTAGCTAAGTTCAAAAAGATAGAGTATAACGATAAGGTCTAGTCATCAATCAATAAATAAAACCAATTTCTTTTTAAATTATGATTGTCCCTCATTATTTCAATAAGTTGCATATGGTACTTTACATATTTAGGTTTACTCATTTTATCTTGAGTGGTGATAGTTCGATATTACTATTTACAATTCACTCTTATTTGATATTATAAAATATTATTATTTTATTAATATATAATATTTTATTAATATCATGAAATGAGTTCTTGAATAATTAATCACGTCATCTTGTGGAATGCAAAATCTACTGGGCTGAGTTTAATGAAATTTATATGATAGGAGGAAAAAGCTTATGAGAATTTAAAAAAAAAATATTAAATATTTTAAGTAAATATATAAATGGTTTGGACTTGTTCATTAGAGTTTATATTTCTTAGTATCTATCAATGCGGGTTGACATTGATTCTTACTTTTCCAATGAATATGGTTTGCGTCTCTCAAAGATTTTTTTAGAGTGTCATTTTATTTTGCACTTTCGATACAAAGTATAAAAATATTGTTATTTCAGTATAATATATTATTTTCTTAAGGAAACATCTATTTTATTTATTTAACAAACTTTAGTTTTAAGTTCAGTTTACTTTATTTACGAATCAAGTTCAACAAATAAATTAAAAATATTCGAATCCATTGGCCACACCTTCCAACAGCATTTATTATTTACCTGGAGTAACTTCACCTAATCCTAAAATACACCTTCTTTGAACATCCTTTTGAAGAAATAGTTTTTTCTTTCTTTCACCCTATATTCCTTCATCCCACCTTCATAATTATTTATATTGTATTTATTAAAATAACAAAATATATGCATGTTGTTTACAAATAACGTTATAAATTTTAAAGTGTTACATTTTGACTCAAAATTGTTTAATAATCAAACAATTTCAACAACAAAATTGCGAAGACTAAAAACAACATATTCGTATTCAAATCCACCACTCTTCCACATCAATCAAATTATTATGAAGTCAAATCATCAATATTTACACGCAAAACTAAGTACTTCAAATTATACATTTTTCACATGTTTAGACATTCTAAGCTTGGGTGTGCTATATTTTTAACTACTTTCTCCTTAATTCTTTAAGGAATATATCAAGTTAACTTTTCTTGCCTAGAGTTAACTTGCTCTGCAAAGAATACAACTTCAAATAGAAAAGAAAATTGCAAAATCTGTAAAAGGCCTCTAGATAGCTTTCAGAAAACAAAAACTAACAACCAAAACACCCAAAACTACTTCTTTTATCTTCAAATTCTCACATGCAAACTAGGATTTGCAAGTTCACCCTTCCAAAACCGCACTAGAAATAGAAGAAGATAGGAAAGTCAAAAACTAACTGAACTAAAAAACTTACAATGATTAAAACTTACACCAATTGAACTAAACTTGATTTAAACTTGTAACACCTTCAAATTTTGGGTCTAGAAGCAAGAGAAGATAATGAGGAAAAAAAATCGCCAGAATTTTAGAAAGAAAGAGAAAATAACTTTTGAAAAGATATCCATTTGTAAGAAAACGAAGAATAAAATATTTTTGTTTTCTATCCATAACCTCATAAACTTAATTAAAATATTCATATTTTATCAACTTTAAGCCATTTTATCTAAGCCACGTTCTTCTCACCTCCAAACTTGCCACCCTTGTGCTCTTCATGACCAACAAGCTCTTTGAGTCTATACCAAGCTTGGAGCCACCCTATGGTCTTTGCCATTCCATGGTCAAAACCTTTGCTGAATTCATTTATGTCCATGGTCGAATACTAAGATAACATTGCATCCTTCAATTATAAAATACTTCGTACACATATTAGGGTTTAATGTTTTTCAATATATGTCTTTTGACAAAAATATTTCATACATAAATTAGGATTTTAGAATTTCTCAATTCGTCATTCGATTAAAAGGCTTCTTTTTAGACTATTATTTCATACCTTTTTGTTTCGTGACTTTAATATGATAGCATACTATTATGGATAAGGAGACCAAAGATACCTTAAATGTTTTGTTTTGGGTATGAATTTGTATTTGAGGCTTAAAGAAAATATGATAAAAAGAAGATATTTCCTAATGTACTTACTTGGTATAGAAACCTCTATAGCAACCGAACGATCCAGTACTAACTATTGGAACACGGTCAAATATTACAACCTAATTACTCTATTAATTTTGGTGATAACAAATGATAAACTATTGATGAGCTAATGTTTTTATTGTTAACTATAACAAGTATGAAGAATAATAACAGTTTTCATATCACTATTGTTATCCTTTATGAAATGTCCAATTCTTAAAATAAGCTTTCACTGTACTCAACGTCCAAAGTGCTATTGAAAAGAAAGGGTCCAACATGACTTCAAAAACCAGTTCCAAAACACTAAGACATATTTTTTTTTGTGTGTCCAAAGGTACATGACCCAATAGTGTATTCTCTCCCGTCTAAAATATTTTATCCAAGTTTCTAACCCTTAAAAAGAGCAACAAATAAAACCTTTATCATCACTCTATTTATCTCTTTTGTGGTGTAACAAAAAACCTTGAATCAATAGACAAGAGAAGCTCAAACTGTGACTCTGACAACTGTACATGTCAAAGCGACACTGTTTATACTATTCCTGACCTTTCTCTCCTCTTCACAACATGAAAAATACATAAAATTTCTAGAAATATCTTAATGGTCATGCATAATAAGGCATACATCCCACAGAGACTGTAAAGAGAAAATAACTAACTAATTAATTGACAAATTGAATATAAAAAAAACTTATGCTAGTGATTATTTGTTGTATCCACTATTTTAGTGTGAATGAATCTTTGTATATTCAATTTTAAAAATCATGATCATTTATAGTTAGAAGTGACAATTGTAAAATACTTGTGAAATTATAAAATAGCTAAATGTTCAATCCTTGCTTCTTGTTTCAAATATGTTTGGTTTTGTTTCAGACATGTTAAATAAAAGAAAACAAATCAGAAATATTAATCTCAATCAATGAAAAAAAAAAAAAAAAAAAAAAAAAATTAATATAAAAAAAAAAAAAAAAAAAAAAAAAAACTCATTTTGAACGAAAATATATGATGCAGTAGAGCAATTTTAAATTTTAGTCTTTCAACTTAAATTTGTTTAACAATAATTTCAATATATCTCAATAATTAAATATGATCATAGTAATTTACTTTTTTAGAAGATACATTAAAAAAAAATTGCTTTCAAAAAATCACTTCCTGTTATTGTTTCTATTGAAGTGTCGAACTGGAAGAAAATGTGTTAGACACTTAGACTTTGATTGTCTACTCTGAAACAGTACATTGATATTTAATATAAAAAAATATTTAAAAATTAATAACGAATTAAATCAAGATAATTGGTATGTAATATTAGTTGTCAAAGATTTTAGTCACTTATAATATTAGATTTTTCTTCTAAATTAGTATAAGAGACTAATTTAGAATCTAATGATATAAATAGTTAAAACTTTGATAATTAATGTTAGATTAATTATCTTGACTTCATCAGTCACTAAATCTAATTATTTTGTAGTTATTTAACCACCAAAACCTAATTTAATAATTATTTTTATTACAATTAACAATTATTTTATTTTATTTGATAACTAAAAATTGATCTCTAAATAATTATTTTTCTTGTAATAATTTTGATTGTTTAATTTTTTAAATATTGATAGTCTACTTCTCTAACCGTAAACAATCTACTTTTACCAACTTTGACCAACTTTGACCATCTACTTTGAATAACTTTAACGACAAATTTTGATTATCTAATCTTGCAAATCATCTAATCTATTTCGTAACTTTACAAAACACTCTTAAAACAAAATATTAAATTTGATTTTGTAATTATTAAAACATAACTCTTAAGTGATCCTCTAATGAATGTCAAGTATAAGATCGTATAATGACTCATCAGAAAACCCTTTTCCATTTTCGCCTCTCCTCCCACAACAACGAGAAGACCAAGTCCAACCCGCGCCAAAACCCATTAGGCTCCCCACCACGAGCAACCACGCCGCCATGACACTGCCCTACCCGAAACCACTGTAGATTTGTAATTTTAACTTTTATATACATTTAAAACTTGTAGATTTCATATCAATATAAATATTATTTTTTAAAATAAAATTAAAATTTTATTAGAATTTAAGATTAATACTAGAATTAAAATTTATATTTTAGTTAGAAAATTAAGATTGAAATTTAATATTAATATTAATGGTGAAGAAAAGATAAAGTTGACGTTTTATATTTGATTAAAATTTTAGTTAAATTAAGATTTGTAGAATTTTTGTTATTTATTTTTAATTAAATTAATATATCAAATTACATTGGAATTTGATGGATTGTTAGTTAGACTTAAAAATTTAGTTCAAATACGAATATACTTTTATTGATATTTTTTGTTCTGATTTTGTATTCTTAATTGTTATATGTTGAACGTATTGGTATTGGTCTGAGGTGTTTGACCCTTGATAATGTGTATTTTTAATTTTAGAAGTCCGTATTTTAAATATTGTGTTTGTTGATATAAAAGTTTAAGTATAAAAATTTGATTATAAAGTTGAAGATTTAGTATTTAATGCTTTCAAATTTTATATTAATATTAAGATTATTATTCAAATTTTCAACTTTTATATACATTTGAAAGTTGTAGATTTGATATTAAAAATAAAATTATTTTCTGAAATAAAATTAAAACTTTATTAGAATTTAAATAATACTAGAATTAAAATTTTTATTTTAATTAGAAAATTCAGATTGAAATATTAATCGTGAAAAAAATATAAAGTTGATGTTTTATATTTGATTAAAATTTTAGTTAAATTAAAATAAGTAGAATTTGTGTTATTTATTTTTAATTAAATTAATATCTAAAATTATATTGGAATTTGACGGATAGTGAATTAGACTTAAAAATTTAGTTCGAATGTAGATATACTTTTATTGATATTTTTGTTGTGATTTTATATTCTTTATTGTTATATGTTAAATGTATTGGTATTTTGAGTCTGGGCGTTTCACCCTTAACAATGTGTATTTTTAATTTTAGAAGTCAGTATTGTGTTTCTTGATATAAAAATTTCAAGTTTAAAAACTTGATTACAGATTTAGTATTTGATGCTTCTAAATTTTATATTAATATTAAGATTATTTTTCAACTTTTCAACTTTTATATACGTTTTAAACTTGTAGATTTGATATTAATATTAAGATTTTTTTCTAAAATAAAATTAAAATTTTACTACAATTTAAATGATACCAGAATTAAAATTTGTATTTTAGTTAGAAAATTAAGATTGAAATATTAATAGTGAAGAAAAGATAAAGTTGATGTTCTATGTTTGATTAAAATTTTAGTTAAATTAAGATTAGTAGAATTTTTGTTATTTATTTTTAATTAAATTAATATCTAAAATTATATTGGAATTTGACGGATTCTGAATTAGACTTAAAAATTTAGTTCAAATATGAATATACTTTTATTGATAATTTTTGTGATTTTGTATTTTTAATTGTTATGTGTTGAACATATTGGTATTAATTGGGTCTCGGGTATTTCACCCTTAACAATGAGTATTTCTAATTTTAGAAGTTGCATTTTAAGTATTGTGTTTCTTGATATGAAAAATTTAAGTTTAAAAAATTGATTACAAGCTTAAAGATTTGGTATTTGATGCTTCCAACACAATATGCTAAGTTGATGATGATGTAAGTTTTGAAAATGTTGATATTGTATTTGATCTTTAGTTTGAATTGTTGTAATTTTTGTTTTTATTCATGTTGTAAGTGTTTTTTTAACCTTGATTTGGTCATTTACTGATTTGAATATTAAGAAATGGACTTTAAGCTTAACTCAACCTTACAAAACCAGCTTGTAAGATGAGGTTTGCACTCACTTTATAAATTATTGAAAGGTCTCATCTCTAGTTGATGTGGAATCTCCAACACACCCACTCACACTGAGACTGCTCAACTTGTGTGTGGAACTATATTATTTAGGGGTGGTCCGATAGTGGCCCGATAGCGGGTGGTCCGATATCCCCAACAATCTTGTTAGGATAAGCTCTGATACCATATTAAGAAGTGGACTTTAAGCCTAACTCAACCTTACAAAACTGGCTTGTAAGGTGATTACATTTCTAGCAAAACATGTGATGATTTTTGTCAAATATGTCAACTTACTAAACATAAAAGACTTCCATTTCCTATAAGCACTTCTTCAAGCAATAAATTTTTTGATTTGTTACATATGGATATTTGGGGACCATTAGTCATTACTTCTATGGATGGAGATAGATATTTTTTGACTACTATGGATGATTTTTCTAGACATACTTGAATTTTTTTTTTGAAAACTAAATCAGAAGTACAAGGCTCCATTAAATCTTTCATTACTTTGGTTGAAACTCAATTTTCTACTATTGTCATTTGTCAATTGCATTCAGTTTGATCAAGGACCTGAATTTAATTTGTATAAGTTTTACTCTCTCAAAGGCATAGAACATCAAATGTCTTGTGTTGAGACTCCACAACAAAATGAAGTGGTAGAGAGAAAAGATCAACACATTTTAAATATTACCAGGGCTCTTATTTTTTAAAGTAACTTGCCTAAATTGTTTTGGAACTTTACAGTCTCTCATGTTGTTTTTCTGCTCAATAGTTGTTTTTCTGCTTAATAGATTGCCCAGCAAGGTTTTACATAACAAAAAGGCCTTATGATATTTTGTATGACTCTTCTCCTGATTTAAATTTTATTAAAGTTTTTGGTTGTGAAGGTTTTGCATCAACTTTGGCTCGTAATAGGAGGAAACTTGATCCTCGGGCTAGATGGTGTGTTTATTTAGGTCACAGATGAGGAATCAAGGGTTCACTTATTTATGATTTACACCAAAGAGGTTTTTTTTATCCAGAAATGTTTCTTTCAATGAAAATAGTTTTCCTTTTAAACATATTATCAATCATACATATAGTAAAAATCTTTTCATGCCACATTTTCCTGATTATCAAGACACTGATCTCTTTTCCTTGCATCCTCCTCACCACTACAAAATTGTCTTATAAGGTGAGGTTTGCATCCACGTTACAAACTATTTAAAGCCTCATCTCTAGTTGATGTGAGATCTTCAACATTGGAAAGTCTTTGAAAGTGTTATGCTTTTGCAATAATGTTTTAGTATATTAAAGTGTGCTTTAATATGTTAAAATGGTCTTGCTAGAAAAGAAAGGAAGAACATTTTAACATATTAATATGATGATTTAATATATTAAAATAACTTGGCTTTTTTACCATTTTGGTGTATTTTTCAATTTTAATTCCCAAAATAGGTAGAAAAAAAATTATTTACCAAAATAGGCAAATTCTGTCAGCTAGATAGACATAATTTCAAACTAGTCAAAATAAAGTGAGATGCTGACAATTTCAATTAATGATATTAACTAAAATCATTTCTCTCTATGCAATCATTTTTTTAATTATTTAATACTATGATTCTTAAGTTTAACAATTAACAAAATAATTAATAATAATAATAATAATAATAATTAACAAACTATAACATGAACATTAAGAGATACAAATTTATTTTAAATTAAAATAAAATAACATAATGATAATAATAATAAGAATAATTTTAATTAAATTCATATGAATTTAATTTAAATAATAATAATAAGAATAATTTCATACAAATTTAATTTAAAAAATATTTATTATTATTGAATTCACTTATTATTAATTATTATTATTATGTTATTTTATTTAAATTTAAAAATAATAATTATTATTAAATTCATATGAATTATTCTTATTATTATTATCATTATGTTATTTTGTTTTAATTTAAAATAAATTTGTATGTCTTAATTTTTTTATTATAGTTTTGTTAATTATTATTTTTTATTAATTGTTAAACCTAATAATCATAATATCAAATAATTAAAAAATGATTAGAGAAATGATTTTAATTAATGTTATTAATTGAAATTGCCAGCATGTCACTTTTATTTTGACCAGTTTGAAATTATGTCTGTTTAGTTGACATAATTTTTCCATTTTGGTAAATAATTTTTTTTCTACCTATTTTGAAAATTAAAATTAAAAAATACACCAAAATGGGGCAAAAGCCTAACTTAAAATCCAAAACTACCATATTGACTCTATTTTAATCAATCAAACAAATTTTTAATTGATTAAAATCACATAATCTCAAGTCTTGTTTTGTTGGTTCAATTTTAATATGTTAAAACAATAAGTTAATAATATTATGAGTAAGTGAAATTAATAGGTTAAAATAATTTTAATCCATTAAAACAAAAATATTAAAATATATATAATCTTTTCAAAATCATTAAATACAAAATCAAAATTATTCTTTCGAAAAACATTTTTACTACTAAGAGAGACTTTAACATAAGATTTTAAACACTTATATGAGCCTTCTTGCCTTAATCTTTGGTTTAAATATTTAGTTTTAAGAAGTTCATTACCATTGTATCATCTCTTTTCAATTATGCTTGAACTTTCTAAGTGATCTTGGTCCTTTTTCTGTAATTACTTTGGTATATTTTGTCTTGATTAGGAATGTTAAGAGTTGCTTATGATAGGGTTTTATAAGTGGTGGTAGAAGATCTTGCAGGGTTCAAGATCTTACTGTTTTTGTGTTTTTTTTTTTTTCTTGAAGGGTTCTTGTAAAATGAAAAAAATATAGTAATTTGGTCT